>Ga0163179_10000152_pt1 | contig 47200 bp, 36 predicted proteins | sample AtlANTMetagenome_FD_109643 | JGI IMG/M metagenome (GOLD analysis project Ga0163179, IMG submission 109643) | Marine eukaryotic phytoplankton communities from the Atlantic Ocean - Atlantic ANT 2 Metagenome | ecosystem: Environmental > Aquatic > Marine > Oceanic | place: North Atlantic Ocean... | reverse complement strand
GGGCTTCATCCACCAGGTGCTGCACGACAACTACCTCAAGGACCACGAGAACATCGACGAGGTCGAGTTCTACATGTGTGGTCCGCCGATGATGAACAGCGCGGTCCAGAACCTCCTCGAGGATATGGGCGTCGAGCAGGACATGATCGCGTTCGATGACTTCGGCGGCTGATCGGGCGCTTGCTCCGGTAGGATCTGCGGCGATGGTCGCACGCCTCAGCTTCTTGCTAGCGTCGCTGGCGTTTGCCGCCTCCTGCTCTCGCGAGCAGGTCCGGATCCACACATTCTCGGGTCTGACGATGGGCTCGACCTACGAGCTCAAGGTGGTCGGCTCAGCTGAGGTCGCTGGCGCAGCGCAACACGCCGTCGAGCTCGAACTGCAGGCCTTCGACCTCGCGTTCAGCAACTGGCGTGAAGACTCTGAGATCGCGAAGGTGAACGCGCATCGCAGCACCGCGCCGCTGCCGATCAGCGCGCGCTTCGCCGCGGTCCTCAAGACCGCGTTGCGGGTTGCAGGTGCCACGGCTGGAGCCTTCGACCCGACGGTTAAGCCGCTCAGTGACCTGTATCGAGCGGCCAAAGCGAACCCTGCCAGGCAGCTCCCCCTCAAGTCGTTGGCGGCGGCGGCCGAGCGCGTCGACTACAGGCAAGTCAAGGTCCTCGAAGCGAGCGGCGGCGTGCAGCTGCGCAAGGCGCGGTCCGACGTTGAGCTCGACCTCGACGGGATCGTCGCGGGCGCCGCGGCCGACGCCATCGCGACGCACCTTGAGTCTGTCGGGGTGACTGCGTTCTATCTGCAGATCACCGGCGAGGTCCTCTGCCGCGGCGTCAAGCCCGACGGCGCGCCTTGGCGTATCGGCGTCGTCGACCCGTCCTCGTCTGAGGGCGATCAGGCAGCGGTCGTGGCGCTGCCGCTGCGCGACGCGGCGCTCTGCAGCAGCGGTGACTATCGGAACACGACGGTCGTCGACGGCGAGGTCCTGCACCACGTGTTCGACCCGCGCACCGGTCGCAACCCCGAACATCGCGTCGCTAGCGCGTCGGTTTTGGCGTCGAGCTGCGCGATCGCGGACGCGCTTGGCACCGCGATCATGGTGATGGGCGAGGTGGCAACGACGTCGGCTTGGGCGTCGCTTAAAGAACTCGGCGCGACCGGCGCGCTGCTGTTGCTGCCTGCAGAGGGCGGGAAGTGGAGCAAGGTAGAGCTCGAATGGCCTAGCGGTCCCTAGGCGTCTCACGTTGCCATGCTCGACGGGGCGGTCTGTGGCTGCCGGCGTTAGGAGGTGGGCCCGAGGCCCCGCCCGACAGGTTCGAGCCGAGCGCTGTTGTTGCTGTCTGCTCGGGCGACGTTTGGGATAACGTGGAGAGCCAATGGCCCCACGAAGGATCGTAGTCTTGTCTGTCCTCATGGCTTACGCGGCGTGCAGCGGCACCCGCAGCGGGGGCGCCCGCGTTCGTTATCCAGCCCTGGCCGAGATTCGCGCGCTTGACGGTCGGCTGTTGGTGCCGGCTGCGCTGCCCGCGCGCGTCGCTGCAGATCGGGAGCAGAAGTTGGAGCAGGCTCTGGTCCAGCTCGAGGCGGACCAAGAGGACCGCGACGCCTGGATCTGGGTTGGTCGCCGCCTTGGCTACCTTGGCCGTTACCTCGACGCGATCGACGTCTTTACGAGGGCGTTGGAGCGCTGGCCTAACGACCCCTTTTTGCTGCGGCATCGCGGACACCGGCACCTCACCGTTCGAGAGTTCGATCGCGCGACCGAGGATTTGTCGCGCGCGGCGTTAGCCTGTCGCGAAGTGCAAGACATCGTCGAGCCCGACGGCTTGCCGGTGCCTGGTCGGCCGCCGCATTCGAGCTTGCACTTCAACGTCTACTACCACCTCGGGCTGGCTTGCTTCTTCGAAGGCGACATGGGGTCCGCTCGCGATGCTTGGCTGCTCTGCCTCGCTTGCAGCGATAACGATGAGTCTCGCGTCGCGGTCACGCACTGGCTCTGGTGCGCCCGCGCGCGTTGCGGGGACCGCGCCGGCGCTTTGGAGGCCGTGCAGGCCATCACCGCGGACATGGACGTCGTTGAGAACACCGCCTATCACCAGCTTTGCCTGCTCTACAAAGGTGAGCGCACGCGTGACCAGCTGACTGCGGGGGCCGGTAGCTCGGGCGCTGCGCTGCGCTTTGGGCTCGCGCACCACGCGCTCGTCGCGGGTGACCGCGCTGGGGGTGAGGCCGCGCTGCGAGCGCTAGCGGCCGACCCCGGCTGGGCGGCGTTCGGGGTGATCGCCGCGGAGGCCGAGCTCGCGCGCGGCTTCCTTCCCTAAGCTGGGCTGCGCATCGATCGGGGGAGGTGTCGTCGCTAGGCGCTCGAGGCCTCACCGTGATCGGACCGTGCCAATTGCGGCGAAGGGCGCGCGTGGTCGCAGGGCAAAAAAAACGGGCCCCGGTGAGGCACCACCCCACACCGAGGCCCATCCCTGCCACTGGGCGTTAGCCCAGGCGTTTCTTTCCACCGACCGACACATTGCACACCGCGTACCGTTCAGCTGTGCCGCAGGAGAAAAAACGGGGAAACACTTAAATTGCTGAAGAGTATCGATTTACGCGTTCGCCCTGCGCGGTGAGGCAGGGTGTCGGCCGCTCGCAGGTTGACGGGCGCCGCCCCGGCGTCGGTTACCCGCCGCCGGGCGGCGACGGTTCGTCGGCGATCCGACAGTCACCCTTGCTCCGCGCGCTTGGCCTGCTGCCACGCCCGCTCCATCTCCTCAAGGCTGCGCCCGTCCAGGTCGTAGCCCAGCGACGCTTCGACGCTCTGGAAGCGTCTCTGGAACTTGTCCGCGGTGTCGGCGAGCGCGGTCTCTGGGTTCACGTCGAGGTGCCTAGCGAGGTTGCAGACGCTGAACAGGACGTCGCCGAGCTCTTCTGAGATCGCGCGGTCGTCACCGGCTTTGACGGCTTCGTCTAGTTCATGCAGCTCTTCCGTAAGCTTGCCGCGCGGCCCGCCGCGGTCAGGCCAGTCAAAGCCAACTTTCGCGGCCTTTTGTCCGACGCGGAACGCTCGCAATAAGGCCGGCAGGGCGCTCGGGACTCCGGACAGCGCGCTGCGGTCTTTACCCTGCTCGGCCCGCTCCAGCTGCTTTTGCCGCTCCCAGCGCAGCAGGGCGGCCTCAGCGTCTTCGGCTGCTTGTCCGCCGAAGACGTGCGGGTGTCGGCGGATGAGCTTCTCGGCGGCGTCGCGCGCCATTTGGTCGGCGCCGAAGTCGCCGCCTTCGCTCGCGATCTGGCTGATCATCGCGACGTTGACCAAGACGTCGCCGAGCTCCTCTTGCGCTTCGACGCTCTGGCCACGACGCAGCGCGTCGCTCGCCTCGAACGCCTCTTCAAGCAGGCAGGGCGCCATGCTCGCGGTCGTTTGCTTGCGGTCCCAGGGGCAGCCGTTGGGGGCGCGGAGTCGCGCGACGGTGTCCAGGAGGAGTTTGAACCCAGGTAGGTCGGCCATGACGGCCACCATATGGGCGGGGCTCCCATGCAACGAAACGGTTTCGGACAGGGGGGCGCATGGCCTATCGTCTCGCCTGTCCGTGTCTGTCAACCGGCAGCTCGATCGTCCTTCACCGCGAGGATCTTCAGCAGTCAACCTCGTCGATCATGGCAATGCATCTCTCCCGGCCTCTTTGTCTCAACGGCGCTCAAGCTGCGAGCGTGTTGATCGGCGCCCGGGGGCGAGCCCCTCGCCAGGACATGCGGTCCGGCTGCTCCGGTGATCCTAGCGCGCGCCGCGCGCCGCTAGCGCCACCGTGCGCAGCAAGCACGCAGCGGGTGAGGGCGTAATCCAACGTGGCCGCACCTTCATTGTGCGCCTCGGCGCTTGGTCGCAGCGACCATGATCTACCGCGTGATAGGTTCGGCTTGTCGCCGCAAGGGCGACGCCGGGTGATGAAGGCGGCGGCGGATGCCTGAGGCTCCGGTGACGCCCATCAGCGGTTGCGTGATCTGCTACCAGGAGGCAGACCGTATCGAGGCCTGCCTGCGCTCCTTGTCCTTCTGCGATGAGGTGGTCGTCGTCGACAGCGGCAGCACCGACGGCACCCAGGCGATCGTGGAGCGTCACGGTGGGCGCTTGCTAACCAAGACGCCGTTTTTGGGCCATAAGCAGCAGAAGCAGTTCGCGGTCGAACAGGCTCAGCACCCTTTGGTGTTCTGTCTCGACGCTGACGAGCGCTGTACTCCCGAGCTTGCAGCGCGTATCGAGCAGCTTCGGCGCAGCGGGGCGCTGGCGGATGGTTATGAAATGCCCCGGCACAACCATTACCTCGGCCGGATTTTGCAGCATGGCCTGCACGTGCCGGACCGCAAGTTACGTCTGTTTGATCGACGTAAAGGGCGCTGGGGCGGCCGCAACCCGCACGACCACGTCGAGATGCAGAGCGACGCGCGCGTCGAGCGATTGCCGGAAGGGATCGAGCACCTCAGCTACCGAGACCTCGCGCACCACCGACGGACGATTGATTCGTTTACGCGCATCGCGGCTGCGGCGATGGCGGCTGAGGGCAAGCGCGGCACGCCGCTGGACCTCCTGGTTCGCCCTTTGGCCGTGTTCGTCAAGAGCTTGCTGTTGAAGCGGGGCTTCCTCGATGGTTGGCGTGGGGTCTTGATCGCTGCGATGGCGGCCTACACCGATTGGAAGAAGTATTGGCGCTTGCTGCGCCACTCCGCGGAGGAGGCGCGTTGAGCTCGCTACGTGTGCTTCACTTGTTCGCGAACTACAAGTGGACGGGGCCAGCGGACCCGGCGATCCGCGCGGCCGCGCGCCTGCGCGCGCGCGGCCTAGATGTGCGCTTCGCTCAGGCAGGCTTCGTGCACCCGGGCGGGGAGCATCGGGTCGCGGAAGAGTTGTCGCGCTGGGGTCTGCCGGCGGTGAAGGGCCTCCAGCTGCGTAAGCACTTCCACGCGCCTTCGCTCCTTCGCGACGTGCGCGCGCTGCGTCGGATGATCGAGCAAGACCGCTATGACGTGCTGCACTGCCACCAGGGCGCCGATCACTTGCTCGCCTCGCTCGCCATCCGGCGGCTGCGGCGCAGACCGATCTTGGTGCGCAGCCTCTATGACCCAGAGGCGCCTAAGCGGGGTTGGCGCGAGCGCGCCGCGTTTAAGCGGACGCAGGCGGTGTTGGCGCCGACGGCTCAGGCCAGAGACGCGGTCCGCTCGAGGTTCGCTGTGCCTGGAGATCGCGTGCTCTTGCAGGAGCCGGTTACAGAGGCCCGAGACCTCGACGGACCAGACGCGCGCGCGCGCCTCGGTCTTCAGGATCACCACCTCGCCGTCGGGATCACGGCGCGGGTGCAGCCGCACCGTCGCTTTGACTTGTTGTGGCAGGTCGCCGATGAGGTCGTGAGAGCGCTGCCCGAAGTCCGCTTCGTCTTGTTGGGCAGGGGTAACGAACAAGACATGAGGCGGTTGGTTCACGAGCCGATCGATCGCGCCGAGCTCCAGGAGCATGTCCTGCTACCCGGATATCAGAAAGGGGGCGCCTATGAGGAGGCCCTGCGCGCCTTAGACGCCTTTTTGTTCTTGGTGCCGGGGAGCGACGGCACGTGCCGCGCGGTCTGTGACGCGATGGCCTTCGGGCTGCCTGTGGTCGCGACGCGCCGCGGGATATTGCCCGAGCTCCTCGCAGAGCGTCGCCGCGGCGAAGTGCCAGGCTACGCCGCTGAGGAGTCGCCTGGGGCGCTCGCAGAGCGGCTGCTCGCTTTGCTCCGCGATGATGAGCTTCGTGCGCGCGTCGGTGACGCGGCCTTACGTCGAACTCGTCTCGACATGGACCCGCACGCGGCTGCGCGCCAGACCGAAGAGCTCTACCGCGGCTTGTTGCTGGAGCGCCGATGAGCGACACAGACCGCGACGCGTTGGCTCATTGGTGGCGAGCGTTCATCCGCGATGGTGAGCTGCCGTCGACGTTGCAGCGCGTGCAAGGGCGCTTGATACGATCCGTGCATCGAGGGCGGCTCGGTCGCGGCGACGTATATGTCAAGACCATGACGTTCCCACGGGCTAAGGATCGCCTGCGGTATCTCATCCGCGAGATGCCTGCCGCGCATGAGGCGGCGATGTTGCGCGCGACGGCGGCGTCGGGCGTGGCCTGCCCCGAGGTCGTCGCGGCTTACACGGAGCGTCGTTACGGGTTGCCTCGTCGCTCGATGCTCGTGCTGCGTGCTTTGGATGTTGTAGTTGAAGATCGTCCACCTGAGCGCCGCACGGCTGACGAGATCCACCTCGCGATGCGGTTGTTGCGCCGCGGCATCTACCACGGGGACCTGCACGGCGATAACTTCGTCCGGTTGTCGTCTGGGGATCTCGCGGTGCTCGACATGCAGTCGGCCCAGCTGTTCGACCCCAATGCAAAAGAGATGAAGTCGCGACGTCAGGCGGTCGCGGCGCGCATCTTGCGTGAACTCTCGGGGGCGAAGGAGCGCGCGGCGATCGATGCGATGCTGGGGTGTCAGATGATCGACTCTGACGACGAGGTCGCTGGGGTGCTGGAGGCGAGAGATCGAGGGCGCTGGCGATATCAGCGCGCTCGGATCCGCCGCTGCTTGCAGAGCAGCACGGAGTTCGAGCGTCGGCTTTCGTGGTCGGGCGTCTGCTACCGTTCGCGCGCGAAGCAATCGGGCGGGCGCTGGATTCGAGGGGGTAACGAACTCCGTGAGGCGTGGCTGGGGCAGCGGATACGTCAACTGCAGGATGATGGGCCGCAAATGTTTGGGGCGTTCTCCCGGAAGTGGTGGTGGCTGGGCGGCGGTGCGGCCCTGTATGTTTTGGACGATTGCAGCGACGCAGAGATTCAAGCAGCGGTGACGGCAGCCGCTGGGCCTGCTCGGGATCTAATGAGCGGTCGGTCTATGCGGTGGCAGCGGTCGGGTTAATCTTCCGCCCATTGGGCGATCATCGGGGGTTGCGAGGTTGACGAGCGGCGTGGCAGATTCGCAGTACTGGGGCGTCGCAGGCGACGAGGTCCAAGACCGGTGTCGGCTCGGAGAAGTTCGCCGCGTCTTGTTCATAGGCAAGAGCATGGCGCGTTCGCGTTGCACTGGCGCCCTCGTGGACTCGCTCAGGCGGCACGGCCTTGAGGTCCGCTGGCGCAACCTGGCGACGTGGCGGCGCTGGTTCGGCGCGGAGCTCGCGAACAAGCTCTGTCGCTCCGAGTTCCATCGTTATCAGCCGGACCTTGTCTTCGTGTTCTGGCGTGACCTCCCGCTCGCGCTCGCGACTGAGTTCCGGCGCTCGGCGCGCCTTGTTATCTGGTGTGAGGAGCCGCTGCACACTGTCGACGCTTCGGAGGTGGAGTATTACCGCCAAGCAGATGTCGTCTGCATGAGCAACCCAGCGCGCTTCGCGTGGCTGCGTGAGCACGGCCTCGACAACATGGCGTTCTTGATGAGCGGCTTCTCGCCGCGCTTCCATCGCCCGGTACAGGCGCGACCACCGCAGCGCGACGTCGCGTTTATCGGCGGGCCAGGCCGACACGGCCAGCGCGCGTCCCTGTTGGTGAAGCTGGCGACTGAGTTTGACGTTCACGTCTATGGGGGCGCATGGCGGCGTTGGTCAGGGTCCGTGGGGCGACTCCGCGTTCACGGCCAAATCAAGAACAAGGCCTACGCACACGTCTGCGCGACCTCGCGGATCGTGCTCGGCGTCAACGAGGTCAACGACGACGAGTACTACTGCAGCAACCGCACATTCTTGACGTTGGCGTGCGGCGCCTTCCACCTCACGCACTACGTGCCGAAGATGGACCGCGTCTTCATCGACGGTGAGCACCTTGCTTATTTCCGGGACGACGACGACGCGCTCACCCAGGTTGGGGCGTGGCTTCCTAGAGCAGACGAGCGGGCTCGGGTGGCGGTGTCGGGTCACGCCGAGGTGATGGCGCATCACCAGTATTTCTATCGGGTCGCGCGCATCCTTCATTGGCTCAAGGTCGGCTTGCCGCGAGCGGATCAGCCCCTGAATCCGACGACGGCTATGTCTGCTCCAGCTGATAACAAGCGCGCGGGAAGCTGAGCGGTCATCCCCGCTTGCGCCTGTGGGCGTTGCCCGTCCGCGGGGCGAGGATTCGCAAGGATCGGGGCTCGAGCCTCGCGAGCCGGCGGCGTGATCCTTAGCATTTGCCGCATGAAGAACCTGAGGAACATCGTCTGTGTGCCGCTCTTGGCGGCGTTCACCGTGCTGCCGGCTCAAGACGCGCCCAAGCGGGCGAAGCTGATGAAGCCTAAAGCGAAGCAGGAGCAGAAGGAGGTGGTCGACAGCAAGCTCACGAAGAGTGATCCGGCTGTCAGCGCGATCGACAAGTTCATCAAGAAGCAGTCGGTCAGCACCAAGAAGCGCGGCTGGCGTCAGACGCTGTCGGCTCCGCCGAAGCAAGAGTTCGAGCAGGGCAGGGACTACCTGTGGCACGTGGAGACCTCAGAGGGGCCGTTGACGATCCGTTACCTCGTCGACAGCACGCCGATGCACTGCACGGCGGGGATCTATCTCGCGCGCCTCGGCTATTACGACGGCCTGAACTTCCACCGTGTCATCCCGGGCTTCATGGCGCAGGGCGGCTGCCCTACGGGCAGCGGGACCGGCGGCCCTGGCTTCTTCATGGAAGGTGAGTTCCCTAAGACGGGGATGCGCAAGCACGACCGCCCCGGACTGCTCAGCATGGCGAACACCGGCCGGCCGCGTAGCGACGGCTCCCAGTTCTTTCTGACGTTCGTCCCCACGCCGCACCTCGACGGCCGTCACACCGTTTGGGGCGAGGTCGTCAAGGGCATGGACACGGTCAAGAAGCTTGAGAAGAAGGGCACGCGTCAACGCAACGGGATGTTGGGCGCAGCTGGCCCGAAGATCGTGCGCACCTGGATCGAGGTCGTGGCCAAGCAGGACGCTGAGGACGCGACTCCTCCGGCTAAGAAAGGCGGCGGCGCGAAGAAGAAGGCCGCCGAGAAGGCCGGCGCCGCCAACAAGAAGGGCTGACGAGGCGTCTCAAGCAGGCGGCGGCTGGGCCGCCAAGCCGCCGCTGCCGCGCGGGACTGATTCGCTGTTACCGCAGCGGGCTCGCTACTCAGTCCAGCGCCCCGCGGCGCGTAGCCGCTCCGCGGCAGAGCCGTCGGGGTCGTAGCCTCGCCGCTCGCCATACTTCGCCTCGAGCGCGTCGATCGCAGTTCGCCGCGCGCCGTTGTCGTTGCTGGCGAGGAGCGTGACCAGGTCAACGCGCGCGTCTTGGTCGCCGAGCAAGAGGCGCGTACGGGCGGATGACGCCAGCAGCGGGTCCGGGCTCGGGATCGAGTCCGGCAGCGCGCCGGCCTTGTGGGCTTGGCGTACGCGTGCCTCGAACCGAACCAGGTCAGGTAGGCAGTGCTCGTCGCCGACCTGCTCCAGCGTCGCAGCTGCCCAATGAGCGACGCCGAACACCGGGTCGCGGAGCAGCGCTTTGACGAACGGCGCGGCGCGGCGGTCGCCTAGGCGCTGCATCGCCGCGAGGATCGACGCGCGCTTGGCTGCGAAGCCCGGCGGGAACTTGAGGCCGCGGATCAATGCCGGCAGCGCGTCGGTCCCATTGGCGAGGATGCGATCGATGGTGTCGCGGTCGTTCTCGGTCGCTGGGATCAAGCCCGTGCCGCCGCCGAGGCGCTTGACCAAGTGGAAGGCCTCGCGGTCGACGTCTGGCTCAGGGCGGGGCCACGACTTCGGGGCGAACTCCGACCCGTCTTTTAGCCACCAGCTCTGCAGCCGCCCTAGGGCCGTCAGCCGATCGGGGCGCGCGGCCATCGGGTCGTAGCCTAAGTGCTGGTGGGTCACCTTAAAGAAGCCCTCGAAGGCCTTCTCGCGGATGAGGTCGTCCTCGTAGTCGAGCAGCTTCAGCAGCCCTGCGATGCCGGCCGAGGAGCCGAGCCGACCCAGCTCAACGGTGAGGTCGATCTGCATTTCGACGAATGTGTGCTGCGCTAGCGCAGCCTCGATCGCTGGCACGCTCTCGACGTCACCAAACTCGGCGAGCGTCATCGCCGCTGCACGCACGACGTCGGGGTCGAACTCGGTCAGCATGCTGCGGATTTGCGGCGCCGTCTCGCGCGCCAGCAGTCGGCCGAGGAGCTTGATCGTCGCGATGCGGTCCATCGCGTTCTTCGCGTTCAGGCCGACCCGCACCTCTTCGACCAGCTGGTCTTTGTCCGCCGCGAGCGGTAGTTCGCCGAGCAACTCGCGACAGTGTAGGCGCACGTAGAGGTTCTCGTCGGCGACCGCTGCGCGCACCTGCGCGGTCGCGGGGCGGCCGATGCGGAGCAGGGTGGTCATCGACTTGTTGAAGGTCTTGTTGTCCCACGATCCGAGCGCCTCGATCAGCGCTGGCACCGCCGGCGCGCCGATCTCGACCAAGCGATCCATCGCCTTGCGGTTCGCCTCTGGCATTTGGAAGTTGAACAACCCAACGAGCTCGTCGATGTCGGCTTTGCTCTCGCCCTCAGGGATCACGAACTTGACCGTGCCGCGTTGGTAGCCGGATTGTTCGGATTGATCGCTCGGGCTGGCGAGCTCTGGCGGGATGCCTTCCGGCGTTTGGACGACGGCGTACGGGTCTGATTCGACTTCGTCGCTGTTCGGTGCGATGTCCGTGAATACGAGCGTGCGGCGCTCCAGGCGGTTTGCGAGCGTCGGGTGGTTGTCTTCGATCGGGAAGTAGAACTTGTAGTGGAGTTCGCAGATGACCGTGCCGTCGGCGACGCCCAGCGGGACGCGGTGCTCTCGCTCCTCACCGCTGGGGATCTGCGTGTTGGTTTGCAGCGTCATCCCGTAAGGCCGCTTGTAAGGATCGCGGAAGACCTTGCGCGACCGCGCGATCTCTTTGCCTTCGGCGTCCTGTACGATGACCAGCGACTCGACCGAGCGCTGGCGTAGCTCTGTTGGGAAGTTGTGACCAGCGCCGCTGTTGGCGATCAGGACAACCGCCTCATTCCCGTCGATTTCGGCTTCGTAGTCGTAGGCCGAGCGCACGTGATCGACGTCGCGCGCGCCGGGAAAAGCGTGGCTGTAGACGCGGCGCACCGGGCCGCCGACGGCGACCGGGCGCTCGATGCGCTCCATGTGGCAGCTGATGCAGGTGCGCCCGGCCAGCTTGCCTTCAGGTGACTTCTCCCACTGGTACGGGGTCCCGTGGTTCTTGTGGCAGGTCGCGCATGCCTCTACTTCGCCCACCCGAGGATCGAACGCGTCCTTGCAGTCGGCGCCGCCGATGAACCGTGAGTAGTCGGTGTCCTGCTGCCAGTGGCAGGTCATGCAGGAGTTGCCGTCCTCGAGCCCGAAGTGTCGCCGGTGCGGGTTGTTGCCCATTCCGGTCTCAAAGACCGGCCGCGGCGTGTGGCAGCGAATGCAGTCGCTGACTCGAAAGTTGCCGGTCGCGAGCCGCACTTCGTGATCGCTGTAGGCGCGCCCGTGCGTGTTCAGTTCGTGCTCTGCGTAGATCGCCGGGTGGCATTCGCTGCAGAACGCGCTCTTCATAACCCTGTCGTAGTGCTGCTGACTGCCGAGCCCGGTCGCGGCAGTCGGAGACAAGGTGTTACTGGATCGTAACAGTTCGACGCCTATCCCCCTGGTCTGCAAGCACGACGACAGGGTCGTCAGCGCAATCGCAAACGCAATGCACAGAGGCACTAGGAGTCGTTTCATCGTTGTGATTTGGGGGCCACGTCACCCTAGAGCAAGTCTTAGGCCAACGTTGTTGAATGCCTAGCCGAGGAGGCGCGCAGCCGACTCGTCAATGGCGGCCTGGTCTGCGCCGACGACCGTTGCATGACCGAGCTTGCGGTTCTTGCGCGGCGCTTTGCCATAGTCATGGAGGTGAACGCCGGGCATCGAGAGCGCTCGTTCACGGTTGGGCATCTCGCCGATCAGATTGATCATGGTCGCGCTGTGCCCCCAGCGCATTGCCGTGCTGCCGAGCGGCAGGCCGTGCACGGCGCGGATGTGGTTCTCGAATTGTGAGCACTCCGAGCCCTCGATGGTCCAGTGTCCGGAGTTGTGAACACGCGGAGCCATCTCATTCGCCAGCAAGTGGCCGCCGACATCAAACAGCTCGACCGTGAGCACTCCGACGTAGTCGAGCTCCTGGAGCAGCGTCGCCGCGAAGTCGTTTGCGTTTGCTTGGACGTCGTCGGTGAGGTTCGGCGCAGGCGCGCGACTTCGCCGCAGGATGCCGTCGCTATGTTCGTTTTCAACGAGGGGGTAGCAGGCGACTTCGCCGCGTGTGCTTCGCACCGCGATCACCGAGAGCTCTCGGTCGAAGGGGACCATGCCCTCGACGATTAACCCGTGGTCATAGCCCTCGGTGAGCTCCTGCCAGGCGGCGTCGATGTCGGCAGACAAAGTCTCGCCAGGCTGCAGCCTTGCTTGCCCGCGGCCGTCGTAGCCGAGTCGTCGCGTCTTGATGATGCAGGGCGCGCCGACAGCGTCGACCGCTTCGTGCAGCTCCGCGCACGTAGACGCGGCGCGGAAGTCGGCGACGCGGACGCCGATCTGCTGGAATAACTCCTTCTCCGCGAGTCGGTCTTGACCCACCTCCAGGGCGCGCGGGTGCGGGCGAACGTTTGCGTGCGCTGCCAGCCACTCGGTCGCCTCCACCGGGACGTTCTCGAACTCGAACGTGCAGACCTCCGCGCCGTCGGCGAGGCGCTTTAGCGCGTCCTTGTCGTCATAAGCGGCGGTGATCTGCTCCGCGACATGCCCTGCGACGGCGTCGGGCGACGGGTCGAGGAAGCGCGTGCGTATCCCGAGCGGTGCAGCGGCGAGCGCGAGCATGCGGGCTAGTTGACCGCCTCCGAGCACGGCGGTGATCATGCCGGAGGATCGAGTCGAGGGTCCTGGTCGGCGAGCACCTTGGCGGTGATGGACTCGCGTCGTTGGCGGACGGCTTCACGCAGCTCTGGATGAGAACCGCCCAGCATCGACGCGGCGAGCAGCGCGGCGTTGACCGCGCCGGGTTTGCCGACCGCGAGCGTCCCGACGGGGACGCCGCCAGGCATCTGCACAATTGAGAGCAACGCGTCCATGCCTTTCATGACGGTGGCGTCCATCGGCACGCCTAGCACTGGCAGCACGGTCTTGCTGGCCGCCATGCCGGGCAAGTGTGCAGCGCCGCCGGCTGCCGCGATGATGACCTGCAACCCACGTTGCTCGGCGGTGCCTGCGTACTCCATCAGCCAGTCTGGCGTCCGGTGTGCGGAAACGATGCGCACTTCGTGTGGCACGGCCAACTCTTCGAGGACCTTCGCGCAGTGTTGCATGGTCACCCAGTCACTGCGTGATCCCATGATGACGCCGACGAGCGGCTTAGCAGAGTTAGTCATTTCAGAAGTCGCTCTCCAGCGCGAGCGCGATCTTGCGCGCGAGGTCTTCGGCCATCTCGGCGCGGGCAGACGTAAGGTTTTCGCCTAGCGGCGCGCGGAATTCCGTGCGGTCGATGAGTTGTCGTTCGACGTGGACGGTGCCGTCTTTACCGATTAACCGCATCAGCACGGTCCCCTGCAGCACACCCTCGCGAGTCCGCGGGTAGGGACCGTTGACCGGCTCTCCAGCTTCGCGTCGGCCGATAACGGCGGTGCGCTCGCGCGCCGCCGTCAGCACGACTTGCAGGACCGCGTCTGCTTCGGCGCGTCGGGCGAATTGTAGGTCGGTCGTGACCGGCAGCTCTCGCGCAAGGTAGCGGCTGATCTCGACCTCAAAGCGTTGGCGATAGCTCTCGTTACCGACGACTTGGAACGCCACGGTTCGGATGCCCCGCTCAGCGAGTCCAGTGCCGCTCGTGTAGCCGCACGCGGCGAGGGCGAGGACCGGCAACCACGCGGTGATCCTCACGGCGCGCCTCCGGCTGGGGCCGATGCGGCGGCCTGCTGCGCCTCAAGGCGGTCACGTAGCGCGACGGCCTCATCGAAGCCGGGTAGCCCCTTGAACTCGTCGTCCGTAGCCATGCGCGCGTGGTGAAGTTCGCCTTCGATGTTGTTGAGCTTGCGGTAGTACGCCGCGATGCGAAGGTGCCGACTCACCTGCCACGTGAGGACCTGCTCCAGAGCGCGCTTCGCGTCGGCTAGCATCTGCGGGTTCTCCGGTGCGGTCCTCATGAAGGTGCGGATTTCGGTCGCGGCATGAGCCATGCCGTCGAGGTCGTAATCTGGCCCGCGCAGGCCCGCGACAATGCTCATCGCGAAGCGATAGTTTGCGTAGAAGCGCCAGTCGCTGTCTGGGCGCTCGAGGATGATCTCGCGGTAGCGCGCTTGCGCTAGCTCGAAGTCTTCTTCGGTGAAGGCCATGTCGCCGAGGATTCGTAGCGCATCGGCGAGTCGCTGCGTGTCCGGATGCCGGGTGATCAGGTGTTCGAGCACGTTCCGCGCGGCTGTTCGATCTGACCAGAAGAACCAGAGGCTGTCGTCCCGTTTGATGAGCCCGTTCCCGATCGCCCAGAGCATCTCCATGACCTGCGGGCGCAGCTCGCTGAGTGGGTGATCGTCCGCGAAGCGCTCAAGGATCAGGTATGCTGCCCACAGTTCGCCTCGGCCTCGCTCCGCGCGCGCGCGCGTCAGGTCCCGGCGGTCACGCAGTCGCTTCGTGCATTGCTCGCCGTCGAGTGGCACCAAGGTCCTGAGTGAGTCTTCGTAGTCGCCTGCTTGTATCAGCGCTTCGGCTCTTTCGAGCAGGCTGATCTGCGGGACGGTCTCGAGGGGCTCCTCTATGGTCGCGCACCCTGCAGCCATTAGCAGGAGGCTCAGCGCGGCGGTCGCGGAGGAGCGGCGGGTCATGTGAGTGGATGTTCGGGCACCGGCGCGTCTGCGGCAACCATTTGATCGGAAGGGTGGTTCGTGCGCGGCGGCGTCATACGCGGCTGCGCGCGCTCAGCGCGGCGCGGCGCCGGCCTGGGAAGATCAGTGACCGATACGGTGCGCGCTGCTCCAACGCAGCGGCCAGCCAATGGGCGGGCAGCGGCGCTGCCTGGGGGATCGCGTCGTGCCCGTCGAGCGCTGGCCAGTCCCGGCCGCTGGAAGCGGCCAGCGCCCGGAGCAGCGAGATCGCGCGCGCAGGGACCGGCTGGCGGGGCAGGCCAGCGTGTCGTCTGCACGCGAGCCCCATGGTGTCTGCTTGTCGGAAGGGCGCTTCGCCCAGCTCGACGCCGCACTCGGCGCAATGGTCGAGGTCTGGCAGCGCGCCCAGGGCCTCAAGGTGCCGCAGCTCTAGGCCCAGGATGACCTGCGGGATCGCTGCCAGCGGGCACCGATCGAGCAGGTTGAGGCCGCCCTGCAGCAGGTCGAACAGCGCGGGGTCGGCGCGACCCTCCTGGCACGCGACGTCGACGAGCCACGCGACGTGGCCTGCGGCGAGGAAGCGTCGTGGTTGGCGCAGCGCGCGACGTTCGCGGGTTAGCTTGGCGCGCGTCAGGATGCGCAGGCCGCCTCGATCTGCTGAGAACGTCGCGCTGATCTCGTTGAGGAAATCGATGCGTCCCAGCATGGGAGAGTCGGGGCGGTGGGCGCCTTTGGCGAGGCCTGTGATCTTGCCGTGATCTCGGGTCAGACAGGTGACGATCCTGCTCGACTCCCGGAAGTCTCGCCGCCGCAGGACGATCGCCTGCGCGGTTGTTTGGCGGCTCGCGCGCCGTGGCGCACGACCAGCCCTAGTCACCTAGCTTCCTCCGCGGTCGACGCCGTTAGCAACGTCACACGGAGTCGATGTACGCGGCGTTCGTCAGCCTCGACTACTTGGAATTGGACGTCGGAGACGGTGAAGGTCTCTCCTGCGATCGGGATGCGGTTGGCGTTATCGATGACGAGGCCAGCGACGGTCTCCCAGTCACCCTCTTCGGGGAGCCGGGAGCCTAACAGTTGGTTGATGTCATGAACGGAGGTGCGCGCCGGGATCTCGAGCACGCGGCCTGCCTCGATGACTTGAATCTGGTCGTCTTCCTGCTGAGACGATGGGGGATCGTATTCGTCTTCGATCTCGCCCACGATCTCCTCGACGAGGTCCTCTACCGTCGCGAGGCCGACCGTCGTCCCGTATTCGTCGATGACGATCGCCATGTGTTGGTTGCCTGATTGGATTCTTCGGAGCAGCTGAGCTGCGCCGGTGGTCTCGGGAACGAACAGCGGATCTCGCAATAGGGACCGGAGGGGCGTCTCTGCGAGCGTTTGCGGGCTCTCTTGGACTAGGCGCAGGGCATCTTTGACGTAGAAGATGCCGACGATCTCGTCGAGCTTTTCGCGATAGACGGGGTAGCGCGAGAACTCGTGCTCCAGCGCTTGTTCTACTGCCTCACTTAGGCTGATCGAATCGTCTAGCGCCGTGATATCTGGTCGCGGCGTCATCACGTTCGCGACGTCTTGGCCCTTGAGCTGGACGATGTTGCCGATCCAGGTGCGCTCGGCGTCTGCGAGTTCGGTCTCGTCGACGTTGTCGGCGACCGCGGCCATGACTTGTTTCTGCACCTCCGATGGGTTGGCTTTGGCTTTGCGCTGCATGCGCAGAGCGCGCATCGCGAGGTTGGTGAAGCCGCAAAGCGGCAGCACCAGCGGCCAACGTAGGAGGCGCCAGCCCGTGCGCAGCGCCGGCAGCACTTTGAGGACGGTTTGCTCTGCGCGGTGGTCGGCGATCGCGCCTGGCAGACTCCCGGCGACGAACAACATCAAAAGAACCCAGCTGCTAAGCGCCCACGGGTAGCTCTCTGGATCGACGGCGCGCTCTAGCGCCCAGAGGCCGAGGACCCAGCCAGCGGCGGCGTAGACGACGGCGACCACAAAGTATTCGCGCTCACGCTGGTTCAGCTCTGCGGACAGCTGGTCTTTGTCCGATCGCCGTTGCTCCTCGAGCATTTGCGCGATCCTGGATCGCGAGTAGCCGATCAGGCTGCCTGCTGCGGTCGCGCCGTAGCTGCCGAGCACGGCGGCGGTCAGCGCTAGCGCGATGTAGGTCGGCGAGACCTCTGCGTCGATCTGGATGGCGAAGCGACCGTCGGTGGAGGACGACATGACCGGCGCAGATGCCAGCGCGAATCCAGCAGCCTCGAAGCGGGGTCCCTCTCGGGACGGCGGAGGGTCAGGCTCCTCTGGCGGTAGATCGCCAGCGGCGGGGGTCACGACACCGAGATCGGATCTTGCAGCGCTTGGCACAGTTACGCTCAGCATACGTTTGGACCGGCGCGTGTGTGCGGCTTTCCTGCGTATGAGGCGCGATGTACTGCGCTAATCTCCGGATGTAGGAGGCTGCGTGTCCGGCGCCTCGACGTCGTCGGTGTCGACGTCCGCAGAGAACCTGTTCCTTCCGTAACCCTTGCTTGCATAGAGGGCTCGGTCAGATCTGTGGAGGATGGATTCGACCGTGTCACCGAACTTGTGGCAGGTCAGTCCGATGGAGACGGTCAACGGGATTTGCAGCGCCTCGCCGTGGGCATGAACGGCCGTGAACATGCGGGTCGCGAGCACCGTCGCCTCGTCAGGTGTGGTGTCTGGAAGAACGACGAGGAACTCCTCTCCGCCGTAACGGCAGACGGTGTCGTTGGTCCGCACTATGGTCCTTAGCACGTCGGCCGTCGCCCGCAGAGCGGCGTCACCTTGGAGGTGACCGTAGGTGTCATTCAGTCGCTTGAAGTGATCGAGGTCACACATCAGGACCGTCAAGGGGGAGCGGTCACGCTCGGTCCGCGCCACTGCTTGCTCGAGCGAGTGGATCCCCATCCGTCGATTGAAGAGGTGGGTGAGCGGGTCGGTGAGCGCGAACTTCTGCGACCGCTCGCGTCGCCAGCGGAGCAACTGGTTCTGGACCAACAAGGAGCCAGCCATACTGAGGGCCTGCACCGCGCGACTCTCTGATTCGTTGCCGAGCGGCGTGAGCGTCAGGGAGCGATCAATCAGCATGAATGACGGCTGTTCAAAGTCGGCGTTAAACGGTGCCGCCAGCAGCTCGTCGGTCGAGAGCGCGCGCAGCATCGAACTGTCGCCGTTTGGTTCAGCCTTGAGGTGCGCTGGTGTCTGAGTTTGCAGCGCGCGCTGTAGCAGTTCGGACTCTGGTCGCGAGCATTTCATCCGCGGCTCGACTAAGCGACTGGACGTGGTGCCTGGTTGGGAGCGGAGCGTCATCATCGAGTTGCTCGCGTCCCATTTGGCGAAGAACACGCGGTCGAACTGGCCTGTGCTCATGGCCGCCTCGGTCAAGCGCGAGATGATCTTGCGATAGCTCTGCGGATGGGTCGCTCCGAGGACCTGAAGTACGAGGTCTTCGAGGCCATGGGGCGCAGTGGATCTGCCCCACTCCGCGCGTGGACGCGCGTCAGGCTGTGGCTGGTCAGCGTGATGTAGGCCGCACTTCGTCAGCGCAGCCTCCACCCGTTCGCGGAGCTGCACCGCGACTTGTAGCTGTGATGGGCGCAGCTCTCGCTCAAGCTCGGTGAGCGAAGAGGCCTGTTCGTCGGGGTGGCGGAAGCCTGCGAAATCTGCGCAGAGCTCCGCGGAGCGAATCATCGCGATATCGCTGAGCGGCTCTTCTGCGGTGACGGCGCGTTGCTCGATTGAAAGGTCGAGGATCAGCGCGACAATCGGCGCCGGTAGCTGCCAATGGACGACCCAGTCGGTCGGCAGCGAATCGGACTGGTCCGCCGCTTCGAGCCGGCGGATCCAGCTTGGTAGGTCGCGTAGCAGGCCCGCGAGATACGCGGCGTCAGGGTCCATGTGACCGGTGTGGGTCGCGAAGTCTCGGGCGGCGTGGGCGGTAGCTACCGCGCGCATCCAGAGCTGAAGCAGGCCGTCTTCGTCGGCGACCCTGCACGGATCGCAGGCGAAAAGTCTCGCGCTTAGCTGCGTGCCTAAGCACCGGACGAGCTCTCTCGCGGATGGAATCGAATCTGCTTCTCGGAAGATCGCCGGCTTCGCGGCGCGCAGGGCGCGCGCAGCAGCGAGCGGGTCTAGCTCGAGCAGCGCCACGAGCTCGTCTTCTCGTTGCGGCGGCACCGTCCCTGCGCGCTCCAGCCGGCGTCGAAGCGTGGGCGTCGCGAGGATGGAGGGCAGTTTGCGCAGGGGGTTGCCAGCGCTTGGGAGCGGAGAAGACGTCGACACAGTGGGCCTATTCCTTGTTGTTCGGCACCGCACGGCTCTTCGCTCAAGCGCCGCCTGAGCTCCTGCGGTGTTGGGACAACGCACTTTCCCCCGTGAATCACAAACCACTTAATTTGATAGGCTTACAGATGCACGGTCTTGGGCTGTGACGTTTTTGAGACGCGGTGGCATTGCCTTCGCTAGGGGTCTTGCGACATGACGTGCACCTCTCCGCGAAGTTCTGGCAGCGCCCGTTCGACCACAGCGCGTGAGCGCATCCGCACACAGCTCCAAGCGTTGATGCAGCGTTTCGGCTGCGATGTGCCCGCGGTTGCCTCTGCGTCAACGCGGTCGGACGACGCGCTCGCGACCGCCCTGATGGACGCGTTTCGCCGTACGCGGGATCAAGAAGTCTTCGACGGGCTGATCCGCTGGGTCGGTCCGCAGCTGAGCCGTCGCGTGCGCGCGCGCGCTCGCGGGCTCGGCGCGGTGATTGATCCGGAAGAGGCGCTGCAGGACACCGTGGTCAACATCTATCGTTACCCCGATCGGTTCCTCGCGTCGCGGCCTGGCGCGTTCGCCGCGTGGTCGGCGACCATCGCTGACAACGCCGTCCGGCGGCTGCTTCGCAAGGCGAAGCGAGGTGCCTGCGTGTCCCTCCGCGACCCTGAGCTGCTCCAGCAGCGGGCAGACGCGGCGGCGCCTGAGCCGTGCCGCCAAGCCGAGTTGCGCGAAGAATGCGCGGCGACCTCGGCGGCGTTTGGCTTGGTTCTCCGCGCATATTTGATCTCGTACCAGCGCCTCTCTGAGCGCGAGCGCACGGTGTTGCAGATGGTTGAGGTGCGGCGGATGCGCTACGCCGAGCTCGGCGAGCTGCTTCAGGTGCGCCCTGACGCGCTAAAGATGGTGGTGTTCCGCGCGCGTAAGCGCCTGCGCCAGCACCTAGCGCGGCTGCTGCGCGGGGAGCGGCCCGAGCCTGCTGCCACCCCTCGCCGCGCGCGACGGCGTCCCGCGGCGTTGGCGGTCGCTTAGCCTCTCGAGCGGCTGCGGCTTGTAACCGCCGCAGAGTCGGACAAGCTCTCGCCATGACCGAGACCGTCGATCGTCTGTTCGTGCATTGCCGGCAGCTAGTGACCTTGACGGACGGCGCGCCGACTGGGCCCCGTCGTAAGGACGCGATGCGTGCGATGGGGGTGATCGAGGACGGCGCGGTCGCCGTCAAGGATGGCCGGATCGTCGCCGTCGGTCGGACGAGCGAGATCACCGCTAAGTATCGCGCGCCCGAGGAGCTCGACCTCGAGGGCTTCGTGGTCTTGCCTGGCTTTGTCGACTGCCACACGCACCCCGTGTTCGCCAAGACTCGCGAGCAGGAGTTCCACATGCGCTGTGCTGGCGCGGACTACATGGCGATCGCGCAGGCGGGCGGCGGCATCTTGAGCTCGATGCGCGCGGTGCGCGAGGCGTCGCTCGAGGCGCTGACGGATCGCACCGAGCGCCACCTCTGGCGCTTCCTGGAGCATGGGATCACCACGATCGAGGCGAAGGGCGGATATGGCCTCTCGCTTGAGTCTGAGCAGAAGAGCATGCAGGCGCTCGACGCGGCGGCCGCGCTCGTACCGCTCACCCTGAAGCGGACGTTCCTCGGCGCGCATGAGTTCCCGCCTGAGTACCGCGAGGACCGCGACGAATACGTGCGCATCGTCTGCGAAGAGATGATCCCCGCGCTCGCGCCGATGTCGGACTACTGCGACGTGTTCGCCGAGCCGGGCGTCTTCACCAGAGCGCAGAGCGAGCGGGTGTTGAAGGCGGCCCGCGACGCGGGCCTGCGTCTGCGAGTGCACGCCGATGAGATTAAGCCGATGGGCGGCGCGGAGATGGCGGTCGCGCTCGGCGCCGACTCTGCGGATCATCTCGGCCAGATCTCAGACGCGGGCATCGCGGCGATGGCCGCGAGCGACACCACCGGCGTGCTGTTGCCTGGGACGATCTTCTTCCTCGCCAAGCCTGGCTACGCGCCCGCGCGAAAGATGATCGACGCTGGCTGCGCCGTCGCGCTCGCGACCGACTTCAACCCAGGCTCTTCGCACACGCAGTCGATGACGTTGATCCACACGATCGCGTGCACTCAGATGAAGATGTCGGTGGAGGAGTGCATCGTCGCCTCGACGATCAATCCAGCGTTCTCGCTGCAGCTAGACCACGAGGTCGGCACGTTGCACCCGGGTAAGCGCGCGGACCTCTGCGTGCTCGACATCCCGAGCTATGAGGCGCTCGGCTACATGTTCGGCGGCAACCCGGTCGCGATGACCATCAAGGACGGCGCGCCGGTGGCCGCCAACTTCTCGGATCACCAGCCGGACTGGTTCGGCGAAGGCGCCGCGCTCGACGGCGAGGGTGATGGGGCGGAATAGGCTCAGCTGCGCCGCGCGACCGTGACCATGCGGCCGCTGTCGACGCGGAGGACCTCGCCTTCGGCGCCGAAGGTCTGCGCGTCCGTGAAGCCCGCCTCGCGGAGCCACCCGCAGAGCTCGGGCGCGGAGAACAGGCGCAGCGTGTAGCCGCAGCTAAGCGTGGTCGCGCCGCTGCGCGTGACGAAGCGGCGCACGTGAAGCCTGCCCGTGTTCGGGTCGAAGCGGCTGCGGTCGATCAGGAAGTGGTGGCCTTGATCGTCCTCTAGCTCCTTGGTCGAGGAGGACTCGTGGTCGGTCAGCCCTGGCTCATGGAGGTTGAGCGTCTCGATCAGCAGCAGGCCGCCAGGCTTGAGCGCCCGGCGTATTTGTTCCAGCTGGGCGCGGAGGCCGTCGTCGGTTTCGCCGTCGCCGTCGCCGTAGCCAAACGACGTGAACCAGGAGACCGCCACGTCGAACTCTGCGTCGAACCCGAGCGAGCGCCAGTCGCCGCTGCGGTAGTCGACCTGCACGCCGCGCCGCGCCGCTGAGGTGCGCGCGCGCTCAAGGAACAGCTCGCAGCGGTCGACGCCGACGACCTCAGCGCCGCGCGCGGCGAGTCGCTCGGCGATGCGGCCGTGACCGCAAGGCAGATCCAGGACGCGCTGGCCGGCCTCCAGCTGCGTCAGCAGGGCGATCAACTCAGCCTCTTCGTCGCTGACGCCCGCGTGCAGCTCGCGCGCGTAGAAGTCGAGGTAATCCTGGCCGAAGACCTCGCCCGCGGCCTGCTCAGGCACCGTCAGCGCCCTTGTCGGCGATCGAGCGCAGGTCTTGGCCGGTCGGGCCTTGGAAGAGCCGCAGGTCGAACTCGTGCACAGCCGCGAGCAGGAAGTCGAAAAGGTCGCCCTGAACGTCTTCGTAGTCACTCCACGCCGTGGTCTTGGTGAACGCGTAGATCTCAAGCGGCAGGCCGTTGGGGCCAGGCGGCAGCTGGCGCACCAGCAACGTCAGCCCTTGGTGGATCTGGTCGTGTTGTCGCAGCCACTTCAGCACGTAGGCGCGGAACGTGCCGAGGTTGGTCAGCCGCCTGACGTCCAGGGGCGAAGTGGCGTCTCCGGCGGTTTGGTTGGCGTCGTCGAGGTCCTTCTTCTTTTCTTGGATGTAATCTTGCAGGACTCCGACTGCTCCGAAGCGGTCGACCTCCTCCTCGTTCAAGAAGCGCACCGACGCGCTGTCGAGGAACAGCGAGCGCTTGATCCGCCGCCCTGGCCCGTCGCTCATGTTGCGCCAGTTCTTGAACGGCCGGTCGACTAGCTGGATGGTCGGGATCGTCGAGATGGTGCGGTCGAAGTTCTGGATCTTGACGGTGTGCAGCGCCATATCGACGACGTCGCCGTCGGCGGCGCCTGGCACCTCGACCCAATCGCCGAGCCGGATCATGTCGTTCTGGGTGAGCGTGATTGACGCGACCAGCGACAGGATCGTGTCCTTGAACACCAACAGCAGCACCGCGGTCATCGCGCCGAGGCCAGCGAGCAGGCCCGACGGGTCGCGGCCGAACAAGAACGCCACCGCGGCGACTGAGCCGAGGACGTAAACGAAGAGCTTGATCAGGCTGATGTAGCCCTTGATCGAGCGGTTGCGGTTCTTCGCGCTGAGTCGCCAGATCTCATGGCCAGCGTCGACCAGCGCGCCGACCGCGAGCATGCCGGTCAGCGTGGTCGCCGCGGTCAGGATTTGGGTGAGCCATTGGAGGGTGACGCCAGAGCCCGTGATCGATGGGTCGTTGAGACCTGGCAAATGCACTGCGATCGAAGAGCAGATGAGCGTCGGTGGCAGGTAGCTGATCCAGCGGAAAAAGGCTTGGTCGACGAAGACGTCGTCCCACTGGTTCTTCGTGCGCTGGATGAGCGGTCGGATGACGAGCTGCCTGAGCATCCGCGTGGCGATCAGGATCAAGATCCCGACCCCGATCAGCATGGCGACGCCGATGCTTAGCTGGAGCGTGTGGGATGTTAAGCCGGCGAACCAATCGCCGATGCTTGCGAACCATCCTAGATCGTCGGCTTTGGCCTCGTCTTCTTGTGTTCCGAGAGCCCCTAGGGGTGACAAGACATATATGGTCCCGATCATCGCTGCTTGCATCATGCCCGATGGAAGGGCCCGTGCAGTCGTCGAATCTCGGAGATGCACCTATGCTGGGTCCTATGGCCTCCCGCCTCCTAGCGCTGATGCTCGTGACCTCGCTCGCTGCTCGGGCCGCGTCCGCACAGCAAGGTGACCCCCTGGTCATCGCGGGCGTGGTCGTCGACCCGCGCGGTCGCGCGGTCGAGGGCGCGAGGCTCGGGACCAGCTGGTGGTTTGATTGGCAGGCGCCGACCGGCTTCGGCAAGCAGCAGGTGTGGGACGACGACAAGACGCGCGCCACCTCTGGCTGGAGGTTTGTCGAGACCAAGGTCGACGGCAGCTTCTCGGCGAAGATCCTGCCTGAGCGGCGCAGCAAGCGGGTCCAGCTGGTCGTTTACTCTCCCGACCACCGGCTGGCTGGCGCGTTCGCGTGGGACTCGGGAGACGACCTCCGCGACCTGCGGCTGACACTTGAGCCAGTGGCGCGGTTCCGCGCGACGTTGACGTGCGACGCGATCAGCCGGCGCGGCATCAAGGCGAACGCCTTTCTGCGCTCGTTCGACGGTCGCCGCCTCGGTCGGGCGCGCACGGACTCAGGCGGGGTCGACCTCAGGCTGCCCCCTGGCCACTACACCCTCTACGTCTATGGCTCAGGGAGCCACGACGTCGAGTCGCGGCTGTTCCCGTTCGCGGTCGCCTCCGGCGAGGACGCGCGCGCGCGTGATATCGACATCGCGCCGACCTGGGTCGCCAAGCACCGCGGCCGGCCGATTCCGCTGTGGCGCGCGACCGCCGCGCGCGGTCTGGATCTAGAGCGGACGGATTACGCGTCGTTCGCGGGGAAGTGGCTGTTGGTGTGCATGTGGAACTGCGAGAGCGTCGAGCCGAGCGAGGACATCCCGCAGCTGCTGCGCTTTGACCGCGCGTGGCGCAAGGCGCACCCTGGCGAGCCGTCGCCGTACCAGATCTTGCTGCTCCACAGCGGCGGCGCCGGCTCTTTGGCTGAGCTGGACGCGCAGATCGCGCGGCTGCGGCTGCGAGCGAGCCACTGGGGCGCCGCGCCGCTGCCGTTTCCAGTCTTGCTCGACCCCACGGAGCAGACCAGCGCGGTGTGGCCTGCTCGCGGTCGTCGGCAGACCTTGCTGATCGATCCACGCGGCCGGTTATGGGGCGACACCTTCGCTGACGAAGACCTCAGCCGCGCCGTCGAGGGCAAGCTGGAGCCTGTCGAAGCTGCCAGACCAAAGAAGGGCTAGCCAGGCGCGGGCGCGGCGGCGATGCTGCGGCTACATGTCTGAACTGCTCGAATTCGTTCCCAACTTCTCTGAGGGCAAGGACCAAGCCTTGGTCGACCAGATCGTCGCGCAGATGACGGCGGTCTCCGGCGTCACCTGCTTGAGCGCAGAGCTAGACGGCAGCCATAACCGCGCCGTCGTCACGCTGGCCGGTGACAAGGCGGCGGTCGCAGAGGCCGCGTTCATCGGCGCGAAGGCCGCGCTAGATCGCATCGACCTGCGCGGACACGTCGGCGAGCACAAGCGCATGGGCGCGATGGACGTCTGCCCGTTCGTGCCGCTCGGTGAGACCTCGATGGAGGCCGCGGTCGCGACCGCGCGCGCGGTCGGCGAGCGCATCGGTGGTGAGCTGGGGCTGCCGGTGTTCCTCTATGCTGAGGCGTGCCTGCGCGAGGAGCGCCGCAAGCTCGGCAACATCCGCAACAAGCAGTTCGAGGGCTTGCAAGGCCTCGTCGGCAGCGACGACGAGTACGCGCCTGATTTCGGGCCTGCCCGAATGCACGAGTCCGCCGGCGCGGTCGGCGTCGGCGCGCGCAAGTTCTTAATCGCCTACAACATCAACCTCCAGACCGAGGACGTGCAGGTGGCCAAGGACATCGCCAAGGCGGTGCGCGAGAAGGACGGCGGCTTCAAGAAGGTCCAGGGCATGGGCTTCTTCCTGGACGATAAGCGGCTTTCTCAGGTCTCGATGAACCTGCTCGACTTCGAGACCACTTCGATCCGCGCGGTCTTCGACAAGGTTAAGGAGCTCGCGAACGCGCAGGGCGTCGAGGTCGCCGAGAGCGAGCTGATCGGCCTAGCGCCGGCCGCGGCGATCGACGCAGCGCTCGCGGAGCACATCCAGCTGCCTGGCTTCGATCCGGCGCAGTCCGTGGTCGAGGCGAAGCTGCAGCAGGGGTCCTGAGCGGCGCCAGGCTCGGTTAACGGCTGGCGCCCTGTTCACCCTGGGCTGTGAGCGTGATCTTAAGCTCTACCATCGTCGGGGTGTCGGGGAGCCCGCGCACCACGGTCACGGCCACGACATCGCCAGGTTTGCGCCCGGACAGCACCGCGCTGAACTCATGGAACGCGCGCACCTCGGCGTCATCGATGGCGACGATCACGTCCCCGTAGTCTTCGATGAGCGGCCCTCGCGCGCTCTCGCGGATTTGGAAGGGCCGCAGCCCCGCCTTCTCGGCGCCGTAGCCCGCGGCGACGCTCTGCGCGATCGCGCCGGACATGTAAGGCAGGCCGAGCTCTGCGCCGAGGCGGTAGCTGCCGTATTCCCCGCGCGTCACCCCGAGCACCGCGCGCGTCGACTTCTTGCCGAGCAGGCGCGGGACGATCTCGTTGACGGTGTCTACCGGCACCGCGAAGCCGAGGCCTGCGTTGGCGCCGCTGGGCGAGTAGATCGCCGTCGTGACGCCGATCAACCGCCCCGCGGAGTCGAGCAGCGGCCCGCCTGAGTTGCCGGGGTTGATCGCGGCGTCGACCTGGATCAGGCCGTGCATCAGCTTGCCGCCCTCGCCTTTGAGCGTGCGGTTGAGCGCGCTGACCACGCCGGTCGTCATGGTCTGGTCGAAGCCGAACGGGTTGCCGATGGCGATGGCGGTCTGGCCGACGCGGAGGTCAGCAGACGTGCCGATCGTGATCGGCGTGAGCTGCCCAAGCGGGCCGTCTAGCTTCAGGATCGCGAGGTCATGGTCGGGCGACGAGCTGAGCACCTTGGCGCTGTAGTTGCGCTCCGCGATGGTCACCTCTACCTTGCGCGCGCCGCGCACTACATGGTCGTTGGTGACGACGACGCCGGCCGCGTCCCAGACGAAGCCGCTGCCCGAGCCCTGCTGTCGCTGGACGCTGCCCCAGTTGTTCGCCACCAGAGACTGGGTGTTGATGTGTGCGACGGACGTCGAGGTCCGCTCGAACACCTCGACGAAGCTCGACTCCAGCGGCGCTAGCTCGCCGCGGGCCGTGACCGCGCGCGGCGTCAACTGCGGCGCTGCCTCGAAGACGCCTGCGCGGTCGAGCGCGAGGAATGCCGCGAGCGCGAACGCAGCGCCGGCGAAGACCAAAGGCATCGGACTCGGTCTACTCTGAGAGAACGGCGTATAGGGACTGCTCATCGACGTGCCTGAATAGCGTCTTTGCGGAGAGGGCGCCGAGACGTCCGACGAGTCTGTCGGTCGACGATTCCCGGAATCCCAAATGAGTAGAGCCGTCGTCCTGGTCGGACCCTGGCGCCCGCGCGCTACTCTGGCTTCGGCCAGAGATCGCGCCAGTCGCCGCTCGGGTTGTTCTTTTGCGCGCGCAGCATCGCGACAGCTTCTGGGTGCAGCTCCACTTGCTCCATCGCGGTTTCGCTAAGGATCTGCCCGCACGCCTCGACGATGCCTTCTGCGTGCATGTCGTGATACTCGTAGATGTGCTTTGGCGTGCCTGACTTGCTGAACTTGACCACCGCTCGCGCTAGCTGTCGGACGCCGAGGAGCGACCCGATGTTGTCGAGCAGGCCGATCTCGCCGTCGTGGACGGAGACGACCGGGACGCGGCTACCAGCGAGCCCGACGGCGCCGAGCGCGTCAAGCGGGCCGCTGTTGGGGCGGAGGTGCAGTCGGCCATCGACGCCGAGCGTTTGCGTGAGATGGGCGAAGCCGTCTCGGCGAGCGAGCTCGCCGCACAAGAGGTCGGGAGAGGACACCGCGGTCACGTTGCAGTAGATGCCGCGGTCGAGCAGCTGCTCGGACGCCGCGATCGCCTCGGGGACGAGAGCGCCCATGACGAACAGCTCGACCACGTTCTCGCCGGGGTTGTAGCCGTTGTAGCCGCGCCAGTCGATCAGCCGGAAGCCGCCGGAGAGCGAGTGCGCCTTGACCGTCTCGAAGATCTCGGCCTCGGGCATCGTCGGCACTTCAGCCTCATGCAGGCCGCCGTCTTCGGCGGTCAGGCCGAGCAACGCGCCGTCTGGCAGGTCGGTCTTGAACTGCACTTGGCGCTTGAGCCACTTCGTGAGGTCTTTCTGGTTTAGCGCGCGCGTGACTGCGCGGATCAACACGCCGGTGCGGCCTTTGTTGTCCTGCGTGAAGTGGCGGCGGATCGCGTCACAGAGGATCCACTCCATCTCGATCGCGAACGCTGGCTCCCATGTGATCAGGTTCGGGATCTGGATGTCGCTCTTCCAGCTGTGCTGCGCCCCCTCGGGCGAGAGCGTGATGCCCGAAGGCGTGCCCACGAGGATGAACGAGCTGTTCCAGTAGAGGTTGTAGTAGAGCTGGTCGAGCGCGCGTTTGATGAAGAAGTCGTAGACCGTCATCATCGGCAGGAACGGGATCCCCGCGATGTCGCCCATCTTGCCGAAGCTGCCGACCGCCGTCATGCAGTTGGCCTCGGCGATCTCGAAGCGGATGTGCCGCGTCCAAGCGTCGTCTGTCGGCGCCAACTCAGGCCTCAGGCGCTCGTGGAGGTCGAGCTTCGACTCCCAGTTCTCGTCGTGCTTGGGGCCGAAGATCTTCTCGTCCATCGCCGGGTTGATGTTCGTCGAAGTGCCGACGTCCGGCGCCATCGTCATCATCAAGTCGGCGAGCGGGTTCCACCTCGCCTCGGCTTCGGTGAGCTCCTTGCCAGCCTTCTTATCCATGCCGGCTTGCTTGAGCTCGTCGTAGACGCCGATTCGGACCAGCTTGGCGGCGAGCTGACCCCACATCCACTGCGTGTGGGTCGTGGGGGCGAGCTTGAGGTTGATGTCGAGGGAGCTCGGCAGCCCGCCCTGATCATCGATCTGCGCTTGCACGCGCTGTCGGTTCGCCGCAGCCTGCGCCTCTAGCGCTTCGATCCCGAGCCTCAGCTCTAGACCTCTCTGAGTCGCGAACTTGCTCTCTTCGCTGTCGGGGCGGAGGCGCTCGAACGGACGCTCCATCGATAGCCCCTGGCCTTTGAGGACTGCGACGACCTCCGCTTCGGTCGGCATCGCCGAGTGGTTGCCGTTGGCGGCGACGCACTCGAGACCGCGCCCCTTGATCGTGTGCATCAGGATCAAGGTGGGGCGCAGCTTGTTCTGCTTTGAGCTCTCGAACGCGGCGACGATCGCTGCGTGGTCGTGACCGCCTGTGTCAAAGAACAGCTTGATGATGTCCTCGTCCGAGAGCGACTTGACCAGGGACTTGGTCTTGGGCTCCGCGTTGATCAGCGCCGCGCGCATCAGCGCGGCGTCGCGCTTCCAGATCAAAGCCTGATAGTGGTAGTCGGTTAACCCGCTCTCGAAGACGCGGCGGAGCGCGTCGCCGCCGTCCTTCGCGAACACGCCCTCTCGGAAGTTGCCGTGGCGAAGCTGGATGACCTCCCAGCCGTTGGCGATCGCGGTGCGCTCGATGCGGTCCGCGTCGGTGCCTTGCAGGCCGCGGTTGTTAGGGATGCGGGTGCCGTCGAGGTTCTGGCGGTTGTAGTCGATGATCCAGGTGACGTTGCCAAGTTCGCGTTCGGCGACCTCCGGCAGCACCTCAAGCAGCGAGCCTTCGCGGAACTCGCTGTCGCCCATCATGCACCAGAAGTGCGGCTCGTCGACGTCCCAGCCGTGTTGGTTGGCGTAGCGGTAGGCCAGCGCCTGATAGACCGCGACCACTGGCGGGATGCCGACGGAGCCTGACGGCAAAAAACGCCAGCTGTCTGGGTCGGCTTCGGCGTGATAGCTCTGGAAGACGGGCTTGCCGTCGTGTGAGAAGCTGCGCAGGCGGTGCATGACCGCTTCGCTGTCGGCCTCGTTGAACCACTCGCCGTCGGGATGACGGAACAACCCCATCGCGTGGTGCAGAGAGTGGTCGATCGGTGAACTGTGCGGCTTGCAGCAGATGTAGTCACCGGGCTGGCGGACGACGAGGTGCAGCGCCGACATGAAGTCGAGGCTGGACGCGCACGCGGCAGGGTGCCCCCCGACCTTAGGGTCGGTCTTATCCGCGTCAGGTCGGTGGTTCGCGATGTGGATCATCGCGACCATGTGCGCAAACGCGCGTTGCGCGACTTTGTCGATCAGGGCGAAGTCGGTCTGTGTGGCGGACGTCGTCATTAGGCAGTCTTCTCAGGGGTCGCAGCCCTGCAAAGATAGGCCTTGGGGCTGCTTGTTGCCAGACTCCGCTCCGATGGTCTCGCAAGCTGCGCCCGGCGCGCCGCCGCTAGACCTCGTCCAGCGCGCCGGTGCTGTCCGAGAAGGTGGGGGTGTCCACGCCGAGCCGCCTCAGCATCGTCACGAACAGGTTCGAGAGCGGCTGGTCTTCGTAGTCGAACTCGCGCTGCCAGGGCTCCGTTCCTCCGCTCCAGGATCCCCCGAAGACGTTCTCTCCGGCGTAGTTCAGGTAGCGGCCGTGGCGGAAGCCCATGTTGTCGGCCCCGAAAAGGATCAGCGGATAATTGCGGCTGAGGTGGAACGCGCTCGACGCTGAGCCGAACAGCACCAGCGTGTTGTCTAGCATCTTGCCGTCGCCGCCTGCCTCGGGCGTCTCCGCGAGCTGGGCGAGGAAGCGGTGCAGCTCCACGGACAAGAAGCGGCAGTAGCGGCCGAAGTTCTCCCACCCGCCGGGGTCCTTGGTCTCGTGCGAGAGCTGGTGCGCGAGCGGGAAGCCGATCGCGCGCGATAGATAGTCGCTGATGCCGACGCTGTTCTCGCGGCCCATTTGGTAGGTCGCGACGCGGGTAGAGTCGGTCTGCAGCGCCAGGAACATCAGCCCGAACATCGCCTGCAGGTAGTTGCGAGAGTCCTCTGGGCCGGCCTCGAGCTGTAGTTCGTGCCGCTCGACTTTGGGTAACGGCACATCCACCCATCGCTTGGCCTTCTGGACCCGCTGCTCCGTCGCTCGCACCGCGTCGAGGTAGTTATCGAACGTCGCGCGGTCGTGCGCGCTGAGCTGTTTGCGCAGCGCCCGGGCGTCTGCGAGGAGGTCGTCGAGCGCGCTCTCGTCGAGCGCGAGGCGCCGCGCCGCGTCCTCGTCGCTGGTCACGAACAGCGCGTCGAAGATCTTCTTTGGCTTGTGCGCCGCTGGGATGGGTCGGCCCTGGCGGTCGAACGACAGCGTGTGGGCGCCGCGCGCTGTGCCTGTGCCGCCGTCCGTCGACATCACCAGGGACGCGAAGCGTGTCTCATGGCCGACCCGGGCCGCGAACTCCTGATCGAGCGAGATCGAGTTCTTGTATTCGTCTCTGGCGCCGGTGTCGGCGCCCGTGAGGAACTGGTCGGCGTTGGAGTGGCCGTGCACGTCTCGCACCCGCGGGTGGGACAAGCCGGACAGGATCGTCATCCGTTCGCGGAGGGGGGCGAGCGGCTCAAGGCACTTGGTCAGCTCGTAGTCTCGGCCGTTGCCGTGCGGAAACCACGACCAGTCCTTGTGCGCGGGGTCTTCGGGCAGCGGCATCGGGACGCCGTCAGGTTGATACGCGCAGACGAAGCGCTTCGGGCGCTCCCGCCGCGGCTCATGAAACGACTCAAAGCACGGCAGCGCGAGCGCGGCCGCGGTCCCCCGGAGGAAGCGGCGACGGTTGAGCTTGTCGAAGTCGATCTTCATGTCGGTGGCGCTCAGCGCGCGCGGAACAGGTCGCTGGTCGCGATCGCTCGGACCATGGTAGCAAGTCCGTCGCCCTCTTTGCGGACCTGGGTCGTGATCTCGTCGATCGCCGCCAGATCGCTGAATGTGAGCGGTCGGCCGAGCGCAAACGTCGTCAGCTTGCGGACCATCGCGCGGACCAGCTGATCTTGCCGATGCAGCAACAAGAAGCGCTTGAGGCCTTCCATGCCCAGCAGCCGCTGGTCGTTGAACAGGACGCCGACCGCGTCGACCGGCTCCCCGCCGATCTCGTCGCGCCAGCTGCCGACCGCGTCGTAGTTCTCGAAGGCGATGCCCCAAGGGTCGATCTTCTGGTGGCAAGACCGGCATGCCGCTTGGTTCCGGTGGTCTTCGATGCGCTCTTTGAGCGTCATCTGCGCGATGCGCGGGTCCGCGAGGTCGATCTCGGGCACCGCCGCAGGCGGCGGCGGGGGCGGGTCATCGAGCAGGCGCTCGAGCATCCAGATGCCGCGCTTGAGCGGGTGGGAGTCGGTGCCGTCTGAGTTCATCGCGAGCAGCCCGGCTTGGGTCAGGAGCCCGCCGCGGCGATGCCGACCGCTCAGCGCGACGCGCTGGAGCTCGTTGCCGATCACGCTCGCCGCGCCGTAGTGTTCGGCGAGGCGCTCGTTGGCCATCGCGAAGTCCGAGTGTACGAAGTCGAGCACGCTCAGGTCTTGATCGAGCACTTCTTCGAAGAAGGCGATCGGCTCTCGCCGCATCGCCGCGTGGAGCGCGCGGTCGAAGCCTGGGTGCGCTTTACGGTCGATCTCAACGTAGTCGAGCAGCGCGAGGTTGAGCCATTGTCTGACGAACCGATGTGCGAAGCGCGCCGCCTTGGGGGACAACAGCATCCGCGTCACCTGACGGTTGAAGACGTCTCGGTCGCGGAGGCGCCCTCGCTGCGTCACGGCGAGCAGCTCTTCATCCGGCGCGCTGCACCACAGGAACAACGACAGCCGCGTCGCGAGCTCGTGATCTGCGAGCTGGCCTTCGTCGAGCGCGGTCGAGAGGTAGAGAAAGTTCGGTGACGCGAGCGCCGCGGCCATCACCTCGACAAGCGCCTGCTCTGCCGTGTCACAGCTCTCACGCAGCCTGCCGAAGAGCGCGAGCTTGCGGTTCACCTCGACGGGCGTCGGAGGGCGCCTCCAGGCCCGCGTTAGGAACGGGGTCAACGTCGCTCGCGCGAAGGCCTGATCATCCGTCGGTCGTCGCGCCCCGAACAGCGCGACGTGGCTCGGCGGCGGCCACGCATCGTAGACCGGCGCGGTGACCTCGACGTGCTCGATCAGCAGCGCTGCGCCGCTCTGGGCTGCGTTGTCAATTCGCAGGTATTCCGACGGGTTGGGCAGGTCGCCCATCTTGTTGATTCCGCGCACGGAGTTGCGCGGGTAGACGCTCGTGAGCTGTATATCCCACTGGTAAAAGCGCGGGGCGTCGTGCGGCGCGTCGACGACGACGTCGGCGTCGCTGACGACGACGTGGGCGCGCGAGTCGTTGCTGGCCTGCCAGCCGAAGACCAGCCGAACTCGCGGGGGGCGGTCGCCGCCGCTCTCTGCGCGCGCTGCGCGGAGCCGCACGCGGAGCGTGCCGCGTTCTGGGACGCGGTCGCCGAGCTCGACTCGGATGCTGCGTCGCGGCGGCACATACGCGACGGTGTCGCTCGGCGGCGGGGCCGCCGAAGGTCCTTCGGCTGGGGGCCACGCGAACTTCCCGCCGTTATAGCCCCAACGCGTGCGCGCGGTCCGGCCGCTGCTTCGCTCCAGATAGTGCGCGACGCTTTGGCCGGCGCGATGTCGTCGCTCGAGCTTCTCGAGCTCTGCCTTTAGCTGGTCAGGGGCGTCGCCGTGCTTCTTCTGGACGCTCGCTCGCTGCTGGTCTTGCTGACGCCATTCACGGCCTGCGGCGTCGCGCATGGAGACGGACCATCGCAGCGCCGCGGGTTGTTGGCCGGACACGGTCGCGAGCCGCAGCGCCTTGCGGGCAGCGTCGAGGTAGGAGCGGAACCCGATCGACGAGATCTGCAGCACCTCGGAGCTGTTTTGAAAGCCGTCTTCGGACGCCGGGTCGGGGGGCAGGTCCTCAGTGAAGTCGTAGGAGACGCCGAGCAAGTCCTGCAGCGCGTAGCTGAACTCGTAGCTCGACATCCTGCGGAACGAGGTGTGGCGTGACGTCGCGCGGCGCGCCCGCGACGCGCGCTGGCTCTCGCCTGAGAGCCAATCGACGACGCGCGCTTGGTCGCCGTCGGGCAGCGGGTCCTCGTCTTCTGGGGGCATCTCGCCGTTGCTGACCGCCGCGAGCACGTCGAGCCACCAGTCGACGTCATCACCCTCGAACAGGTCTGGGTTGAGGGTGTCGAGCCGCAGGTCGCCTTCTTGCTCGTCTTCGCCGTGGCAGTGGTAGCAGCTCCGGGCGAGGATCGGTTGGATCTGCGCGCGGAAGGTCTGCAGGTCGGGCGTCGTCGGCTTGCTTTCAACGGGAGCGCGCTCTGCGCCCAGGTAGCTCGAGCGCGCAGCGCCTCGTGCTCGGATCTCTTGCCACTTCGGATCCTGGGCCGCGACGCTGCAGGCGAGCACAGCTGCAACTGCGCTGATCCGAAGCCTGAGGGTGCGCGAGGTCGCCATCGTCGTCGAGGTGGGGGGAGCCGCCCTCAGCATACCCGCTCTCTGGCTCACCGGTTCGGCGTCTGCGGGAACGGATGACGTCGTCGTGAGAACTCCTGCACGCGCCCGTCGCGGACCTCGACGTCATCGTCGGCTAGCAGCTGCGCTTGCCGCGCGGCTGCCGCCGGTCGCTGGGTGATGCGTCCGCCAGCGGCGACGACGCGCCACCATGGCACGTCGGTGCTCGCGGGGAGCGCGGCCATCGCGTAGCCGACGAGCCGCGCCACGTTGGCGCGCCCGAGCGCTGCGCCCACGTCGCCGTAGGTGGTCACCGCTCCCGGCGGTATCTGCCGCACGAGCGCGCCTACTTGCGCGTGGAAGCCGTCGCCGACGATGCGCTTAGGGCCGTGACGTTCGGGGTCATAGGGCGGCATCGCGGCAGCTCGTTCGCTACGTCATCCGGTGGACGTAGGCCTCGATGCGCTCGAGGAAGTCCTGCGCCAAGTTCGGGCCCTTGAGCGTGCAGACTTGCTCGCCGTCCTCATAAACCGGGGCGCGGGGCGACTCGCCTGTGCCCGGTAGCGCGATCCCGATGTTCGCGGCCTTGGATTCGCCGGGGCCGTTGACGATGCAGCCCATGACCGCGACTTGCAGGTTGGCAGCCTGCGGCTTCTGCTTTTTCCACTCCGGCATGCGCGTCACCAAGAACTTCTCGACCTCTTGGCTCAGCACCTGGAAGTAGCTCGAGGTCGTGCGTCCGCACCCAGGGCAAGCTGTGACCTGCGGCAGGAAGGGGCGGATGTCCATGGACTGGAGGATCTGCTGCGCGATGCGGACCTCTTGCGCGCGGGAGCCGCCCGGCTCAGGCGTCAGGGAAACGCGGATGGTGTCGCCGATGCCTTGCTGCAGCAGGATCGCGAGGCCAGCGGACGAACTGACGATGCCCTTGCTGCCCATCCCAGCCTCCGTCAAGCCGAGGTGTAGCGCGTAGTCGCAGCGATCGGCAAGCGCTCGGTAGACGCGGACCAGCTCTTGGACCTTGCTGATCTTGCAGCTCAGGATGATCTGCTCGCGCGCCAGGCCGATCTCCTCGGCGGCCGCTGCAGAGCGCAGCGCGCTCTGCACCATCGCCTCCAGGAACACGGCTTGACCGTCTTGAGGGACCGACGCGTTCGCGTTGGTCTCCATCAGGTCGCTCAATAACTCCTGGTCGAGCGAGCCTGCGTTGACGCCGATGCGCACGGGCTTTTGGTGGTCGACCGCGCACTGAACCATCGTCGCGAAGTTCTTGTCGTGGTTCGCGCCCTTGCCGACGTTGCCTGGGTTGATGCGGTACTTGGCCAGGGCCTCGGCGCACTTCGGGTCCTTGCGGAGCAGCACGTGGCCGTTGAAGTGGAAGTCGCCGACCAGCGGTACGTCGATGCCTTGATCATGAAGGCGCCGTTGGATCTCCGGCACTGCGGCCGCGGCGTCTTTGTTGTTGACCGTTAGCCGGACGAACTCGCTGCCGGCGTTGTACAGCTCCGCGACCTGCGCGGTCGTGCTCTCGGCGTCCGCGGTGTCGGTGTTGGTCATCGACTGAACCCGGACCGGGTGACCGCCGCCGACCATGATATCGCCGATCTTTACGCAGATCGTCTGGTGTCGCGTGGGAACGTACATCCGCGAGGGAAGATAGCCCGCGAAGTGCGGCTCGACCAGCGCTTCCGTGCGTCCGCGCGCCGGTCTTAGGCGAAGGCTGAAATAGTGCCTAAATCTGACCACCACCGTAAGCGACCGCACGAGCGCCCAGGACGAGCCGGCGTGGGGCAGCCGGGCCGACCTTGGGGGCGCCCGGTGCGAGCGCAAATGCTCGCCGCCGCGATGCTGCTCACACTGGGGTTGGCGCTGTGAGCCATGGTCGGGTCGCAGTGATCGGCGGCGGCGTCGCGGGGCTCTCATGTGCCAGGCGGCTGCAGCGGGCTGGCCGCTCGGTCGTCGTCTTCGATAAGGGCCGCCGTCCCGGTGGTCGCGTCTCGACGCGGCGCGCGGGCGGCCTGCAGTTCGACCACGGCGCTCAGTTTTTCACGGCGCGCGATGATCGGTTCATGGACTTTGTCCGTGAGGCGCTTGCCTCAGGTCTGGTCGCGCGTTGGCGCGGCCCGTTCGCGACGTTGGAGTCGGGCGCGCGCGGTGAGGACCCGCGCGCCGGCGCTGAGCGCTATGTCGGAGCGCCCGGCATGTCCGGCTTGGCGCATGGTTTGTCGGAGGGCCTGGATGTGCGCAGCGGTGCGCAGGTCCAGGGTGTGTCGAGGCGCCGCGGGGGCTTCTGGCTAGACCTCGACGACGGTGATGGTCGGACGCCGACGAGCGAGGGGCCCTACGACGCGGTCGCGATCGCGACGCCTCCGCAGCAGGCCGTGTCGCTTTTGAAGGCCCATGGCGGGGACGTCCTGGAGGTCGCGGAAGGCCTCGCAGGCGCGCTGCTGCCTAGCCTGTGCGCGATGGTCGCGTTCGAGGAGTCGGTCGCTGGCGCGGCTGGCGGGATGTTCATCGTCGCGGACGAGGCGCTCAGCTGGGCTGCGCACGACGGCGGCAAGCCGGGCCGCGGCGGCGCGCCGACCTACGTGCTGCACGGTACGGCGGAGTGGTCGCGCGCGAACTTTGAGGTCCCGCCGCAAGAGTTCGCTGAGTCCCTGGTGGCTGCGTTCGCGCGCGCGCTCGGCGCGGGCGTCGAAGACCTGCCGTCGGTGATTTTTCTCTCTGGGCACCGTTGGGGCTACGCCCTCGCCGCGGGCGACGCGCCGCCGGCGCCGTTCGTGCTCGAGTCTTCTGGTTTGGGCTTGTGCGGGGACGCGCTCGGCGGCGGCCGCGTCGAGGGCGCCTACCTCAGCGGCCTTGAGCTGGGCGACGCGCTTTTGTCGAGCTGAGCGGGCGCGCTAAGGTTGCGCCAATGACGCAGGGGCTGTTCGCAGGGGGCCGGGGGCGCGTGCTGGTGTTTTGCTGGCTCGGTTGGGTCTTCGACTTCTACGACCTCATCCTGTTCAGCTTCCTCAAGCACGGGATCGCCGAGGAGCTCGGCCTGCCGCTCGACGGCGCGGTCGCGTGGATCGAGGGCTGGTCGCTGCTGGCGACGGCGGTGGGCGGCTTCGTCTTCGGTCGCGTCGCCGACCGCGTCGGTCGACGTCAGGCGATGGTCTGGAGCATCGTGGTGTTCTCGGCGGGCGCGCTTTGGACCGGGTTCGCCGACGGCTTCTGGTCGCTGCTCTGCGCGCGCGTCGTCACCGGGTTGGGCGTCGGCGGCGAGTGGGGGATCGGCCATGCGGTCGTCTCGGACTACTGGGAGGGGCGCCAGCGCGACCGCGTGCACGGGATCTTGCAGGCGGGCAGCCCGGTCGCGATGGCGGCGGCCGCGGCGGTCGCGTTCTTCCTCGCGCCGCTGGAAGGGGTCGGCTGGCGCAACGTGTTCTTGGGCTCGGCGGCGCTGGGCGTGTTCGCGCTGTGCGGGCGGTGGGCCATGCCGGGGCCCGATCGCGGGCTCGCGGTGGCCGCGCCGATGCCGACGCGGCTGCTGTTCTCGGCGGAGCACCGCCGCGCTAGCGTCGTGCTGCTAGGCGTGCTGGTGCTGCATATGGCGGGGTTCTGGTGCGTCTACGCCGAACTGCCGGTGCGGTTGATCCGTGAGCACCAGGTGGCGCCCGAGCGGATCGGCTGGTTCCAAATCCAGGTCAACAGCGTGCACGTGCTCGCCGACGTGCTGTTCGGCTTGTTGGCGGCGCGTCTCGGCCGCGTGCGGGTGTTCGTCGCGTTCTGCCTTCTCTTCGCGCTTGGGCAGGCGTTGGTGCTGTCGGCGCTGGGTGAGGTCCGTCAGGACTTCTCGACGTTCACGCTGGCCATCGCCGCGATGGGGCTCGGGGCGGGCACTTGGTCATGCTTCGGCGCGCTGTTCGGCCAGCACTACCCGGCGGCGCTGCGGGCGACTGCTGCTGCGCTGTTCTACGCGGTCGCGCGCGGCGTGCAGCTGCCGGTCAAGCCGGCGATCGGCGCGGCGATGGCGGCCGCGGACTCGTTCGCGCCGGCGTTGTGGGTGGGCATCGCCTGCGCCATCGGATCCGGGGCGCTGGTGCTCGCCCTGCCGCGGTCGCGTTAGCTCAGCTTTTGTGCCGGTTGTGCCGGGCGGGTAGTCTCATCGACCTCTGGTCGCTCCCGCCCGCTCACACCGCCCATGAACATTCGTCTCAAGCTGTTCGTCATGATGGTCCTCCAGTTCTTCATCTGGGGGGCGTGGCTGCCGCCGCTGTTCAGCATCATGCCGGGCCTCGGCTTCAGCGACTTCGAGCAGGCGCTGATTGGCAGTTCGTTCGCGATCGCGTCGATCATCGGCATCTTCTTTAGCAACCAGTGGGCCGACCGCTCCTTCGCTGCCGAGCGCTTCCTCGCGTTCAGTCACTTGGTCGGCGGCGCCGCATTGGTGGGGCTCTACTTCGCGTCGTCGTTCTGGCCGTTCTTCGCGCTGATGCTCGTGCACTCGCTCGTCTACGTGCCGACGATCTCGATCACTAACTCGATCGCGTTCGCCAACATCCAGGACCCGCAGAAAGAGTTCGGCGTCGTGCGCATGGGCGGAACCGTCGGGTGGATCCTGGCGGCGTGGCCCCTCTACTTCATCCTCCGAGGCGTCCCCGAAGCAGAGCTGCTAGACGGCCAGCGCACGGTGTTCCTCGTCGCGGGAGTCGCGGCCCTGCTGCTCTCCGGGTTCAGCATGACGCTGCCGCACACGCCGCCGCGGCCTGCTGCCAGCGGTGAGACCCTCGCGTGGGCCAAGGCCGCGAGCTTCCTCAAGAAGCCGTTCATCGCCGTCCTGTTCGTGGTCACGCTGATCGACGCGACGATCCACAACGGCTACTTCGTGGTGACCTATCCCTACCTCGCCGATATCGGGTTCGACGAGGGCGCGATCATGCCGGTTATGAGCATCGGTCAGGTCGCCGAGGTGTTGACGATGCTCGTGCTTGGCCTGGCCCTGAAGAAGATGGGGTGGCGGGTGACGATGATCGTCGGCGTGCTCGGCCACGCTGCGCGGTTCGCGGTCTTCGCCTACTGCGAGGCGCACTCGGTGATCATGCTCGTCCAGATCCTCCACGGGATCTGCTACGCGTTCTTCTTCGCGACCGTCTACATCTTCATCGACGCCTACTTCCCGAAGGATGTCCGGACGAGCGCGCAGGGCCTGTTCAACCTGCTGATCCTCGGCGTCGGCGACCTGTGCGCGAAGTGGCTGTTCGTGCCGCTGACCGCCAGCTACACCGACGCGGACAAGGTCGTCGACTATCAGAGCCTGTTCCTCTGGCCGACGGCGATGGCGCTCGGCGCGGCGGTGATCATCGCCCTGATGTTCCATCCGCCGGCGACGGAGGATGGCGCCGCGACCTAGCGGCGCCGCAGCGGCTGCGGTCGCGGTGACCGACTAGGCGTAGTACTTGCCGAAGCGGTTCGCCAGGAACTGCTCGTAGTCGACGTCTTCCATCTTAAGGAAGCCGCTGTCGGGCAACTGGCCCGCCTGCAGCATGTCGACGATCGCGCAGACGCCGGCGGCGGTCGTGATCTGGATGCCGCTCCAGTTGCGGCCGTCTATGTCCTGGTGGTAGATCGTCTTCGCGTAGGTGCGCTCGGCGAGGCGGCCGCGATACTGGCCGGTCGCGCTCACGAAGATCACGATCTGGTCCTGGAAGGTCGCCGGGAGCGCCCTCTCGAAGATCTTGCCCAAGCCCTCCTGGTCGTCCTGCATCTGCAGGTCGTGCAGCAGGAACTTCATCAGCTCGCAGTGACCCGGATAGCGCATCGTCTTGTAGTTGACGTTGTTGACCTTGTCCTTGAGCGTGATCGCGAGCGTGCCGAGGCCGCCCGAGGTGTTGAACGCCTCGTACTCGACGCCGTCGATCGTCATGTGCTCGAGCTGCTCCATCGGCGGGACCGAGGTCAATTCGCCGTTCTCCACGGACTCGCACGGGTTGCAGTACTCGTTGATCAGGCCCGCGGTCGACCAAGTCAGGTTGTATTTGAGACGGTTGGAAGGGAACCGCGGCAGCGCGCCGACGCGCAGGCGCAGGTCGGTGACCTCGGTCATCGACTGCATCAGGTGATTCGCGGTGATCGTGATGAAGCCGGGCGCGAGGCCGCACTGCGGCGCGAACAGCGACGTGCTGCCCTCGGCGAGCTGCTTGACCTGCGCGGTGACCTCGACGTCTTCGGTGAGGTCAAAGTAGTGCACGCCGTGCGCCTTAGCGCGCTCGGCGATCAGCGGGTTGCAGTGAAACGGCGCGCAGCTGATGACGGCCCACGCGCCCTTCAGGATCGCGTCGACCGAGCCGCCGTCGGCGAAGTCGACGACCTGGCCGTCGACGCCGTCGAACTCCTTCTTGATGTGGTCGATCGCGGCCTGCGAGGCGTCGCCGATGCGCACCTTGTAGGAGCCGCAGTTCGACATGAAGTGGCAGACCATGCGGCCGATCTTGCCGGCGCCGAGGATGACGAGTTCGTTCATTGAGCTGAGCAGATTTGCCGGTTGGCGCCGCCGCTTGAGGGGGCGGGATCGCGCCGCGTTTGTGGGGAGAACATTGTTAGGCCGCGGCCGAAGCCGTCAAGGGTTGTCGCGAGATGTCGCGACCGGCCGTTAGCACCGGGCCGACGACAAGCGCCTGCGGCGGCGTTATTTCTTGCGGCCGACCACCAGTGAGATCCAGGCCTCGTCCATGTCCCCGACGTCCTTGCGCCGGAAGACGCCGTTGCCCTCCATCGTCTTGAGGTCCGTCCCTTCCCAGAGCACGTGGACGTCGTCGAAGCCGGCCTCCTCGAACAGCTCGCGCAGCTCGGCGAGCGACCACAGCCGCCAGTCGTAGACGAAGGCGTTCTTCATCATCGTGCCGTCAGGGAACTCGAAGTGGATGGCGCAGACGAAGCGGTGGCTGATGGGGTCGAAAGATCGCTGCTCCCAGTGGTAGTCGAAGCCCTCCTTAACGGAGATGTCGACCTTCTCCTGCATGACGTCGGGGCCGCCGAGCGCATCCATGTAGAACACGCCGCCCGGCTTGAGCGACCTGTAGACCGTCTTGATGTAGGCGCCGAGCTGCTTGCGCGTCGTGAAGACCTGGTAGCTGAAGTTCAGGGCGAGCACGCAGTCGACCTTCGGGGAGGTGACCTGGAGCACGTTCTTTTCGAGCAGCTGGAGACGTCCGCGCTGCTCTTTGTCTAGCAGCACGTTGACGTTGTTCTCGATGCCCCAGTCTAGCGTCGGGCGGTCGAGGTCCACGCCGACCGCCGTGTTGTCCTTATGGTTCTTGACGTGGTGGCAGGCGAGGACCGCCGTCCCACAGAAGTCCTCGCGCAGGGACCGGAGGTCGCGGCCGGTGTACCGCTTAAACCAGCGCGCGTAGGTCTTGGAGTCCAGCTCGGGGGCTTGGACCGACAGCTGGTAGAGGACGTGCTTGTCCGCCGTGCGCGCCGTGAGGGCCTTCTTCTTGGCCTTAGCCTGCTTCTTGGTCTTGGCCTTCTTCTTGGGTTTGGGCTGCTGTATCGATGCCATGTTGTCTTTGTTACCGCACGCGAGCTAGCGACTCCATGATGCAATCGCCTGCGCCGCGCGCGTTGGTCGGGCTCAGCGCCGGGACCCGACGGTGCAGTAGGCTTGTCCAACCTGCGTCGGGTGCGACTTTTGCGGCGATCGGTCGATGCTCCATGGGCCGACCATGCGGTCGCAGTCGATCAGCAGCACGGCGTCTCCGTCTGCCTGGTGCTTCTTTGGCGGCTGGAAGCGATCCTTGGTGTAGCGGACGGTGTTCGAGAGGCGCACTTCGTCGAGTTTGCCTGAGAAATACGACGTCGGCTGGCCGCCGCGGTCGACGTCAGCGCCGATCATCAGCGGCAGTCGATTTTGGGCTCGACGGCCGCTGCCGGCGGTACGCGCGATGACTTTCCCGTCGAGGTAGAGGCGGACCTCTTTGCCGTCGAAGGTCCCGGCGACGTGGTGCCACTTGCCTGGCTTGAGGACCGCGCCGTCGCTGCTGGCGGTGACGTAGGCCTTGTCGAGGAAGACCGAGAAGTCGAGCACGCCGTCGCTGCAGAAGATGCCGAACTCGCTGTTCTCGGTCTTGGTGATCATGCCGCGGCGGCCGCTGAAGTCGTCACCATTGCACCAGCACTCCAGCGTCATCGGTCCGTTCGGCAGCTTCACGTCGCTGCTCGCGAGCTTCAGGCAGCTCTTGCCGTCCAGCATAAGGACGCCGTCGTAGTCTGCGGTGACGCTCTGCAGGTCTGCCGGAGCTGGCAGGGTGATCGACATCGACCGAACCGGCAGGCCGATGCGGCGTTGCTTCGCGAGATAGTCACAGCGAACCTCCACGGTTGGCAGCGAGAACGGCGCATCACTCTGAGCGCGCCGGATCGCGAACGTCGTCGTCCCCTTGCTCTTGGGGGGGACCACGAGGTGCTGGTGGTCTGGTCCGAAGGTCCACGGCAGACCATCTTGCGGGATCACCTCAAGCTCGATGGGCCGCGCGCCTGCGTTCGCGAACTCCAGCGTCGCGACCGCGTCTACGGCGCCGCTGGCGCTGATCGCGGGGCCCGCGCCGGCTGCGACCATAGCCTTGAGGTTGGGGCGCAGGCTGCGGTGCACGGTGATCGCGTCACGCGCCATCTGGTCGGTGATCTCTTGGGGGTCCATCACGCCGCCGACCGGAATCGCCGCCACCTTGATCGCATCTGGTCGGACCGTCACGACGTGATACTGGTGCAGGAAGCCCGCTTCTGGGGCCTCCATGCTCAGGTGCGCGCCGACCGACGCGACCGTGTAGTACTCGATGCCGTCACGGACGCCGCTGAAGCCCATGTAGTGGATGTGACCGGCGAAGACGGCGCGTACGTTGCCGTTCGCCGCGAGCGCCTTGTGCACCTTTTTCCAGTCGTCGCCGTATTGCTTGAGCCAGCGCGGGTGATGCAGGAACACGAACACGTGCCTGGCGGTCTTCGCGGTCTTCAGGGTCTTTTTGAGCCACGTAAACTGCTCGGCGCTCATGCGCTGGCAGTCAGGCTTCCCGAAGTTCTTCTCGCCGGTGTTTGGGTTCCCCTCATCGGAGTAGAGCACGATGAACCAGCAGTCTTTGTGTCGGACCGCGTACCACAGCGGGCCGAAGACGGCCTCGTAGTTGCCCTCGTGCTCGCCTTGAGGCTTGTTGGGGCCGCGCCAATAGACGTCGTGATTACCCGCGACTGGGTACCAAGGCATCCGGAGCTTGCTCATGGATGCCTGATACTCCTTAGCTTGCGCCATCCATGGCTCGGTCGTGTTGTAGCCGTTGATGAGGTCACCGACGGTTAGCACCAGGTCGGGGTCGAGCAGGTTGGTGTCCCGCACGGCTTGATCCAGCACCTTAATGCCCTCGATGGGCCCGCCGGTTCGGTCGCCGAAGACGACGAACCCGAACGAGTCATCTTCTTTGGGCAGCGTCAGCAGCTGCTTACCAGCTTTCCGGTTGGTCAGGATGCGCGGCGACTGCGCCAGGGCGAAGGCGGTTAGCGAGAGCAGCAGGCAGATCGAGCGGGCGAGCATGACTATCAGCTTGGCCGGGTTGGGGCGTGTATAGAAGACGCGGAGTAAGAAGATCGCGTTCGGGGGCATACCTTGGCTCGTCGCTGGGCCTCCGCGAGCGAAGTTCGTGCGCCGTCAGGGGTGATGGTCAGCGGCGATCGCGTCGCGCAGTGGTCGTCGAACTTACTGTCTGCGACCCAGTTGAGTCGGCGACAGCCATCGGTTCAGCTAGGGCCTGGGCGCGGCGTGACGACGACCCGCGAAGCGTTGATTTATGGGCCGGTCTGGGCAACGAGGATCTGCGGTGCGGGTTGGCATCGTCGGGGCGGGCAGGACTCGTCAGGGCCTCGGCCCGTTCCTCGCGCGGTGGCTGGAAGCCGCTGGCGCGCAGGTGATCGGCGTCTCTGGGCGAGAGCGCGCGCGCGCGCGCGCCGCGGCGGCGTCGTTGACGTCGTCGCTCCGGCACCCCGTCGCGTGCTATGCAGACGCGCAAGAGTTGGCGCGCGCCGTCGACTTGCTCGTTGTCGCTTGCCCGATCGAGGGGCACCTCGCCGGCCTCGACGCCGCGCTCGACGCCGGCGTGCCGTGTCTCTGCGAGAAGCCGTTGGTCTCGTGGGCGGATTGGGAGCGCGGCTTGGAGCGCGTCGCGGCGTTTCGGGAGCGCGGCCTGTTATTGGTTGAGAACTGCCAGTGGCCGTTTGTCTTGCCTGCCCTAGACGCGCTCTACCCGGAGGCGCGTAAGCGGCCGATCCGCTCGATCGCGATGCGCTTATCACCCGCTTGGCCTGGCCCGACGATGCTCGAGGATTCGCTGTCTCACGCGCTCAGCTTGCTGCAAGCGCTCGTCACGGTGCCCGCGGACGCTCACCTTGGCGCGGTCACCCAGACGGACGCTCGCGCTGACGCGACCGAGAACCTCGTCCGCTTCCGCGTCCACGGCGGAGCTGAGGAGGTGCAGGTTGAGCTGCACTTGAAATGCGCGGCGGAGCAGCCGCGGCCAGCCTGGTTCTCGGTGGAGGGGGCGCGGCTGGACCGACAGGTCGGCGAGGACTACGCGATCTCTTTTCGGGGCGCCGACGGCCGAGAGGCCAACGTCCAAGACCCGCTGGCCTCGCTTGTGTATGGTCTCCTTGCAGACCTCAAGGCCAATGAACGAGACCGATCCGACGCCGCCGCCGACGCCATCTCCCTCAGGCTCCGCCTGTATGGACAGATCTGCGAGCGGCTCGACGGCGGCGGCGAGCAGCCGCCCTTCGGCAGCCGTTGAGAAGGTCCATGACTTCGCCGGCAAGCTGCAGCAGCCGAGCCTGTGGCCGAAGGTGCTGGACTACGTCAAATGGCAGCGTGCGCTGCGGGCTGCAGAAGCCGCGGGGCGCGCGGCGCCCGACATGCCGGAGCTCGCGCCGCTGTCGATCAACCTCGACCTGACGACGGCCTGTAATTACGCGTGCGACCACTGCATCGACTGGGACATCCTGAACAGCCGGGTCAAGCACGAGGATGACCAGCTCCGGGCTTCGATCGAGCGGATGGCTGAGCGCGGCTTGCGCAGCGTCATCTTGATCGGCGGCGGCGAGCCGACGCTCTATCCTGGGTTCGTCGACTTCGTCGCGTTCCTGAAGCAGCTTGATCTGTCCGTGTCCGTCGTCACCAACGGCAGCCGCGGTGACCGCATCCTCAAGGCTGCGCCGCACTTCACCAAAGGTGACTGGGTGAGGTTGTCGCTCGACTCGGGCAGTAACGACACCTTCGTCCGGATGCACCATCCGTCCAACAAGCGGCTGACGCTCGACGAGATCTGCAGCTGGATCCCCAAGATCAAGGCGGTCAACCAAGAGCTCAGCATGGGCTTCTCGTTCGTGATCACCTGGGTCGGCGGTAGCCGCGGTGAGGTCAAGGTGGTTGAGAACATCCACGAGATGGTCGCTGCCGCGAAGCGCGCGTCGGACGCGAGCTTCGACTACATCTCGTTTAAGCCGTTCTTGGAGCGTCAGGAAGACGGCGCCGAGGTCTTAGACCCGGCGAAGACCGAGGCGGAGCTACAGGCCGTGATCGCGCGGATCCAGGCCAACCTTGAGGAGGCGCGGGGGGTCGTTCGCGACGACTTTAAGGTGCTCGCGAGCACCAACCTCCGCGTCTTGATGAGCGGTACGTGGCGGGATTACACCAAGCAGCCTAAGGTCTGCCACATGCAGATGCTGCGGCAGGTCGTGACGCCTCTGGGGACCTATAATTGCCCCGCGCACCGGGGCGTCGAGAAGGCGAAGCTAGGCGACAAGAACCTCTGGGCGGTGGCCGCTGCAGGTCAGCACGACACGACCCGCGTGCTGCGCGACTTCGACGCTCAGGTTGAGTGTGGCGAGGTGACGTGCTTGTACAACGGCACCAACTGGTGGTTGGAAGAGCTGGTGAACGCGAGCGCGCCGCTGCCTGAAGAGGCGCCTGGCTGCGAACAGCGGGACTGGTTCCTCTAGTCCCTGCGGGGAAAAGAAAACGGCGCGCGACCCGCCGAGGCGGAGGCCGCGCGCCGCAGATCGCGTCGCGTGATCGTTCGAAGGAACGCGCTTACTGCGTGCCGAGCTTCAGCTCGATCGCGTTGCCGGTCAGCGCGCCGAGCGAGTTGAGGGTCGGCGGCATCATCACCGCGCCCTGCGCGTTGACGATCGATCCGGAGAGCGAGGCGTTGTTGGGGATCGGCAGGATGTAGGTCTGCTGGTTGCCGATGATCGGCAGGCTGATGACTTGGATGGCTGCCGATTGCGTGTAGAGGCTACAGCCCGGCGCGCCGACGAACCCGAGGTCGGCGCCGTTCGGGATGCTGGTGTAGCCCAGCACCACCAGGCCGATGCTCTGGCTCGGCGCCGGGATGCCGCGCAGCTGCATGGCCTGCGTCGCGCCAATGATGGGGCGGTTCAGGGCGGCCCACTCGAGGCCATCTGCGTCGGTGGACACCGACGCTGGCAGGCCCGTGCTGAAGTCCGTGGTCGGTGGCGTCTGCGTGCCGCCGCGGGTGAAGCCGACGATGCAGTCGTCGGGCTGGTTCGGCACTTGGCGGTAGCGGTAATCGACCGTGCCGTTCGGGTAGATCGCGATCTGCAGCGTGTTGCCGCTTCCGGCGGAGCCCGACGTGTAGGCTGGGACGTTGTTCCAAGTGAAGTGCGCCACGCCGTTGACGACGTCGTAGTGGCAGCTGCCGCCCGCGCTCGGGTTCATGTCAAACCACGCTGGGCAGAAGCGCGCGGCGCCGTTGACCAGCTCGTCGATCGTCGGCGAGTAGTCGGTCGCGTTTTGGTTGCCGAGCCAGACGTAGCCGTTGGTGCAGAAGCGGAGCTGGTTCGTCGAGCCGCCGGGGTAGTTCAGCGTGAACGGCAGCGTCGCGATGTGCAGGTCATCGTCGCTGAGCCCGAGGTTCCCGCTCTGCGGCGCCTGCCAGAGCGGCGCGCCGATCGAGAAGGTGTAGCCGTTGTTTGTCGGCGTCAGGCGGATGTTGACCGCGGCGAACGCGTTGCCGCTTAGGTCGAACTGGTTGGCGGTGAAGAGCTCGGCGATCGTGCCGAAGGTCTCATAG
>Ga0163179_10000151_pt1 | contig 47605 bp, 41 predicted proteins | sample AtlANTMetagenome_FD_109643 | JGI IMG/M metagenome (GOLD analysis project Ga0163179, IMG submission 109643) | Marine eukaryotic phytoplankton communities from the Atlantic Ocean - Atlantic ANT 2 Metagenome | ecosystem: Environmental > Aquatic > Marine > Oceanic | place: North Atlantic Ocean... | reverse complement strand
TATTAACAGGTAGATATAGTCAATTCCCAACTATTAGAAGATATAAAGGGTTAAGCGGTTTTTTAAAGAGATCTGAAAGTGAATACGATGTTTTTGGTGCTGGCCATGCATCAACAGCAATTTCAGCTGGCTTGGGAATGGCTGTTAGTAGAAATTTGGAGAATGATGATTTTAAAGTCGTGAGTATTATTGGTGATGGAGCCTTATCTGGTGGCCTTGCATTTGAAGCCCTAAATAATGCTGGTAATATAAGAAAGCAAATGCTTGTTATTGTTAATGATAATGATATGTCTATTAGTCCTAACGTTGGAGCATTTAGAAACTATCTTGTTAAAATAGCGACCAATAAGCAATATAATAGATTAAGAAGATGGATTTATAGAACTATAAAAAAACTTCCAAAGAGTTTGAAAATTATAGAAACTATTTTAAGAAAAGCTGAATCCAGTGCTAAAAATTTTTTTCTACCGACAACGGTTTTTGAAGATTTAGGATTTAGATATTTTGGACCAGTTGATGGTCATAATATTGAAGAAATGGTAGATATTTTAGAAAATATAAAAGATTATGATAGTCCTGTTGTGTTGCATGCAATTACAAAAAAAGGAAAGGGTCTTGATTACGCTGAGGATGATCCAATCAAATATCATGGAGTTAAAGAAAAGAAAAAAGATGGTAGTGTTACTAAAGTTCAAGCTCCAATATATCAGAATGTATTTGGAGAAGTGTTATGCGATTTAGCAGAAGAAAATAAAAATATAGTTGCAATAACTGCTGCAATGAGAGAAGGAACAGGTTTGGTTGAGTACTCTTCAAGATTTCCTGAAAGATTTTTTGATGTTGGTATTGCTGAAGGTCATGCAGTTACTTTTAGCGGAGGATTATCCACCGAAGGTAAAATTCCGGTTGTTGCAATTTATTCAACCTTTCTTCAAAGAGCCTTTGATCATATAATTCATGATATTGCTTTACAAAATTTACCTGTCATTTTTTGTATGGATCGTTCTGGTTTGGTTGGTGAGGATGGTGCAACCCATCACGGTGTTTTAGATATCTCTTATTTAAGATGTATTCAAAATATTATTATTTCAGCACCAAAAGATGGAAATGAGTTAAGAGATTTACTTTTTACTGCAACTTTAAATACAACTAAGCCATTTACCATAAGATACCCTAAAGAACAGTCAGTAAAATTTGAAGAAAAATCTCCACAAAAGATTGAAATAGGCTCATGGGAGGTATTAAAAGAAGGAAGTGACGTTCTCATTTTAGCAGTTGGATCAATGGTAAGTAAGAGCTTAGAAATACATGGTATGCTAATGGAAAAAGGTATTTCCTCAGAGCTAGTTAATTGTAGATTTATTAAACCTATGGATGAAAATTATTTAAATGAATCTTTACCAAAATATAAATTAGTTGTTACAATTGAAGAAGGTGTTACCGATGGTGGTTTTGGTGAAGGAGTAATAAACTGGTCAAATAAAAATAATATTGAAAATTCTATTTTAACATTAGGTGTTCCAAACAGGTTTGTAGATCATGGACCAAGAAATATTTTATTAGAAGAAATAGGGCTAGATTCAATGACTTTGTTCGAAAAGATTTATAATTTTTCAAGGAAATCAAATGAATAAAAAAGTTGAAAGAAAAGGTAGCTTTAAAAGCATTAGCGGTGATGAATTGAAGGACTTTTACTCGTCATCCAATAATGAAAAAAACTATAATATTGATCCAGGAAGTTTCCCATATACTAGAGGTATTCATGAGAATATGTATAGAGGAAAATTATGGACCATGAGACAATTTTCAGGATTTAGTACACCAGAAAAGACTAATGAACGATACAAATATTTACTTAAAAATGGTCAAACTGGCTTATCTGTAGCTTATGATATGCCAACTTTAATGGGTTATGATCCAGATCACGAGCTATCTTCAGGAGAGGTTGGTGTCTGTGGCGTAAGTGTTGCTTCTTTACAGGATATGGAAATTCTTTTTGATGGAATAGATCTTGAAAAAATTTCAGTGTCGCAGACAATAAATGGTCCTGCAATTATTCTTTTTGCATTTTATGTAGCACTTGCTAAAAAAAATGGAATAGATATCAGTAAATTGCGAGGCACTTTACAAAATGATGCATTAAAAGAATATATGGCTCAAAAAGAGTGGATTTTTCCTCCTGAACCATCAGTTAAACTCGTTGTAGATATTATTGAATATTGTTCTGAAAATATGCCTTTATATAATCCTGTATCAGTTAGTGGATATCATATTAGAGAAGCTGGATCTACTGCCGCTCAAGAGCTTGCTTTTACACTAAATAATGGATTTGTATATATTGAAAAGTGTTTAGAAAGAGGCTTAAAAATAGATGATTTTTCTCATAGATTATCTTTTTTCTTTAATGCTCACATGGATTTTTTTGAAGAAATTGCTAAGTATAGAGCTGCAAGAAGAATTTGGGCAAATCGACTAAAAAATCAATATGGCGCAAAAAATGAAAGTTCTTTAAAACTTAAATTTCATACTCAAACAGCTGGATGTTCATTAACTGCTCAACAGCCAGAAAATAATATCGTTCGAACTGCATTTGAAGCAATGTCTGCAGTATTAGGCGGTACAAATTCATTACATACTAATTCATTGGATGAAACATTAGCATTACCTTCTGAAAAAGCTGCAAAAATAGCACTTAGAACACAGCAAATTCTAGCTTTTGAAACCGGCGTGCCAAATGTAGCTGATCCGCTTGGTGGGTCATGGTATATTGAAGAATTAACCGACAAACTCGAAAATCAAGCTTTAAAGTACTTTGAAGAAATTCAGGAGATGGGTGGAACAGTACAAGCTATTGAGGATGGTTATTTTCAAAAAAAAATAGCTGAATCAGCATCTATTTATCAAGAATCGGTTGATTCTAAAGAAAGAATCATTGTTGGAGTAAATGATTTCATTGAAAAAGATGAAGAGCTAGATATAGATATTCTTAAAATTTCAAGAGATGCTCAAGATACTCAAGAAAAAAAAATAAAAACTCTTAGAAAAAGTCGAGATGAAAAAACTTTACAAGAAAAGATGAAAAATCTAAGCGATGCTTGCAAAAAAGATTTAAATTTAGTTCCTTTTTTGATCGATGTTGCTGAACAAGGCGGAACTGTCGGTGAAATCGTAGAAGTAATGAAAAAAGTTTATGGTGAATGGGAAGAATCTTTTGGAATATAAATTATGAATAAAGTCACTACATCAACTCTTATTATTTTTTTCTTAATCGCAAGTTGGGTTTTTTATCTAACGAACATAAAGAAAGATGATTCATTAACTGTGAGATATTATTCTCTTTCCGAGCTAGCTAATGAATCGAATGATATTAAAAAAATAAAAGTTGGTGGCTACATAAAACCAAATTCAATAAATATTTCAGAAGAGGATCAACTTGAAGTATCTTTTTTCGTATATCAAAATAATGATAGTATAAAGGTAACTTATTATGGAATTAGACCAGACCTCTTTAAAGACGATGCAGAGGTTGTAGTTGCTGGTTCATATGCTAATAGCCTTATTTCAGCCACAGAACTGCAAACTAAATGCGCCTCTAGATATGAGGGCGATCTTAAAAATATAGAAAAAATATAATGGTTTCTCAAATTGGTAGTATTGCAATAAGCCTAGCTGGAGGATTAATTTTCTCTTCTTTTATATTTTTGGGTTTATTCAAAAAATCTAACAATCAAACATATTTACAGGTTGCTGAAAGAGCAATTCTATCAACTTCGTATTGTATTTTTTTAGCATTTTTTTGTTTATTAAATGAATTATTGATTAGCAATTTTAATTTACAATATGTTGCTCAGTATACTAGCTATGAAACTCCAGTTTTTTTTAAAATTACTGCACTTTGGGCAGGACAAGCTGGTTCATTATTGTTCTGGTCTTTTATAACTGCTCTTTTCTCAGTTACGTATATTTTTACAACTTTAAAAAAATTGAGAGCATTAAAATTTCACTCTTATATAATTTTATCTTTTATCTTTTCTTTTTTTATTTTCCTTTCAAATTTTATTGCAAATCCATTTGAACCCATTTCTTCTGATATCATTGTTCAAAATGGAAATGGACTAAATCCATTATTACAAAATTTCTTTATGGCTATTCATCCCCCAATACTATATGTTGGTTTTACTGGTTCAGCCATTATTTTCATAATGGCTCTTTCAGCATCTATTTCAAAAGACATTTCTTTTGAATGGGTTCAATCAATTAGAAGATGGTCTTTATTTGTATGGACATTCTTATCTGCAGGAATCATTCTTGGAGGATATTGGGCATATAATGAACTAGGATGGGGAGGATATTGGGCATGGGATCCAGTTGAAAATTCATCATTAATGCCTTGGCTTACATTAACAGCTTTTATTCATTCATCAATGATTCAAGAAAAGAGAGGTATGTTGAAGAAATGGAATTTTTTACTTGCTACCTCAACCTATATACTGGTTATTCTTGGAACATTCATTACAAGAAGTGGAGTAATTTCATCTGTCCATTCATTTACAGCTGAAAATCTTGGTCCAATGTTTTTTACATTTTTAGCGATACTAATACTCTATACTTTTTTCTGGTTTTTTAAAAGAAAATCTTATTTAGATACTCCAGACAAAATTGATTCTTTTACATCAAGAGAGGGTGGATTTTTATATAATAATTTGATTCTAATTCTAATGTGTTTCACAATAATGTGGGGAACTTTATTTCCAATTTTATCTGAGGCATGGGATGGTAATAAAATATACGTGGGAGCTTCTTATTTTAACCAATTAAATATTCCAATAGGACTTGTATTATTATTTTTAATGGGAATAGGACCCTTACTTTCTTGGAATTATACTTCCCAAAGTGTTTTACTAAATAGATTCAAATTACCATTTAGTGTAAGTTTTGTATCTGGTATAGGATATATAATATTTTCAAGCTCATTTCAATTATATGTTTTTGTTGCTATCATGGGTGTTTCTTTTACTTTAAGTTCAATTTTAGGTGAATTTTATAAATCATACAAAAAGCAAAAAAGAGCATCTAATTTTTTTGATGCTCTTATTAGAATGTTTTTAAGTAATAGACATCAAAATGGAGGATATATAGTTCATATTGGAATTGTATTATTATTTATTGGTTTTATTGGTAGAGCTTTTGAGGTTGAAAAAGAATTTAGCTTATCCCCTGGTGAACAAATTTATTTTTCTAATTATGTTTTTAAGTTAAATAGTATTAAAAGCGAAGCTCGTGATAATCATTATGCTTTTTTAAGTGAAATTGACGTTGTAGACAGTAGCACAAATCAATTAATTGTTAATCTCAAACCAGAAAAAAGAATCTATTTTTATTGGAATTCAGATCCAGAAAAAAGACAACCTCATAGTGAGTTAGATATCTATAGTACAATTCAAAAAGATATTTATTCCATTTTTTCTGGCTATGATTCACAAAAAAATATTGGTTACTTTAAAATAATGATTAATCCTTTAGTAAATTGGGTATGGATTGGTGGAGTGTTAATGGTAATTGGTTCCTTGTTTGCTTTCTGGCCATCAAGGAGAAATAGTTAAATGGAAATTTTTAATCAATCATTTATATTCTTTTTTCTATTGATCATAATTTTTTATGTTTTTTGGCCACTAATTAATCAAATGAAATAATGTTACAAGTAAAAAATCTTTCAAAGTATTTTTCGAACACACCAATATTAAACAATGTAAATTTTTCTTTAAAGTTAGGAGAAATATGTGCCATTGTTGGAAATAACGGTTCTGGAAAAACTACTTTTCTTAAATGCCTATCAGGATTAATGAACTTTGAGACAGGGTCAATAGAGTTTAATTCTACCAATGGACATCTTTTTTTAAGTGATAAGCTAAACATTTTTGGTGATTTAACTATTGAACAGAACTTAAAGGTAATTTCTACTTATCATAATCAAAATTATGATAAGATTTTTTTCTACGATTCTCTTTCAATACTTAATATTGAACAATTCAAAGATATGCCATTAAAATTTTTATCAAGAGGAAACGTTCAGCGTAATAAGCTTTGCATAGCAATGAATTTAAACTGGGACTATTTGTTGATTGATGAGCCATTTAGCAATTTGGATAAAAAAGGCGTTAAAATTTTTAGAGATATTTTTAAAAATTTTAAATCAAAAAATAAATCTATCATTTATTCTACTCACCAAAATAATCAAGAATCAGTTTATGATAAAATAATTTCAATAGACGATTTTAAGGCCAATAAATGATTTTAAACCTAATCAAAAATGAGTTCTATTTAGAAAGAAAGTCATCATTTAATTTGCTATATATATCTTTTTTCGCAATTTCATGTTTAATGTTTTTACTTTTTTCTTTTCCTTTGTCCAAAATTTATGATTCGACAGTATTTTCTGGATTCTTTTGGATTATTATTTCGCTTTCAACAATTAAGCTTATTGAAAATTCTTTTGCTCGAGAAAAAGATTATAATATTTATGATCTTATTTATTCATCCTCAATTGATTTAACAAAGATTTATTTTGCTAAAATATTTACACTCAGTTTAATTCTTTTAGGAGTACAATTTATAATATTTTTTAGTTACATGATTTTATCTGATTTAAGTTTTGAAATTATATCAAATTTTATTTTACTAAGTATTGTTACAAACTTTGGATTATTATCTTTTGGTATATTGATTTTTTTATTAACAAATACCAATACTTTAAAAAGCTTTTTATTTCCAGTTATATTTTTTCCTTTAATAATCCCAATTCTTATTAATGCATCAAATATACTTTTTGGAATTATTATTGGAGAAGTGTCATCTTTATATGTTGAATCTTGGTTGATATTATTAACTTTTGCCTTAATGGGAATCCTTCTAGGGATAAATTTATTTGAAAGACTAATAAAACAATAATGAACTTAACTTTTTTTATAATTACCATTTTATTAATGATCTCAAATTTAGTTTGGATTATTTTCTTTACTCCAATGGTTCCTGATCAAGAATGGGCACAAAAAATATTTTATCTCCATGTTCCAATAGCATGGTCAGGATTTTTAGCTTATTTCATTGTTATGGTAAGTGGAATTTGTTTTATATATACAAAAAATCTTAAATATGACAGAATTGGCCTGGCCTCAGCTGAGATAGGAACTATATTTACTGCTTTGGTCTTAATTACTGGACCAATTTGGGCAACACCAATTTGGGGTCAGCCTTGGGTTTGGGAACCAAGACTGATTACTACTTTAGTACTCTTTCTGATTTATATAGGATATTTTATTATGAGAAATATTGGATTATATAGACAGAGAGCGGCACTTGTGTGTGCCATTATTGGAATTATTGCATTTTTAGATATACCAATAATTTTTTCATCTGTTAATTTTTGGGCAGCTGAAATTCAATCTCATCCTCAGCTAGGTATGAATAAACAACCATCTGGGATATTAAATCCATTTTTATTCTCTTTGTTGTCATTTACTAACCTGATGATTTTAATGTTATTATTAAAATTAGAAGTTTTAAAAAAGAAAGATATTAAGGATAGATATGTTTAATTATTTATCATACTTTTTGTCAGCACTTTTTGTTGTATTTATCACTATTTTATCCTGGTTTATTATTAACATAAAAAAATATAGAGATTGATTCGGGGGAATTAGAATTATGGAACGAAAAATTGTACATGTTGTAGGAACTGGAACTATTGGCGAACCGCTTATAGGCATTCTTTGCGAGCAAAAAAGTAACTTAGGTATAGATGAGGTTACATTTCACAAACAATCTCCTCTAACAAAAGATGCACCTAAAATTAAAAACTTAATAGCTAAAGGCGCTAGACTTGCAGTCCATGAAGATAGAGTCAAAAGTTTTAATGAGATTGGTTTAGAGCCTGAATTTACTATGGAAGAAGCTGTTTCTAGAAGCTCAGTTGTAATAGATTGCACTCCAAAAGGTTTTGGTCATCAAAATAAAGTAGATTTTTATGAAAAATATGCTGATAAAGTTAAAGGTTTTCTTGCTCAAGGAAGCGAGGATGGTTTTGGTAAGAAGTATGCAAGAGGAATTAATGACCATGTTATCAATTCAGAAGATCAATTTTTGCAAATTGTTTCTTGTAATACTCATAACATTGCATGTCTAGTTAATACAATAGCATTAAGTATTTCCCCAGATAATTTGATTGATGGTAAATTTGTGTGTATCAGAAGAAGTAATGACATAAGTCAAACAGATAGTTTTGTTCCTGCTCCAACAGTTAATGACCATGGGCACCCGATTTATGGAACTCATCATGCAGAAGATGCTGCAGGACTATTTAAAACAATGAACCTTGATCTTGATTTATTTTCTTCAGCGATGAAAGTCAATTCTCAATATATGCACACTGTATGGTTTAATTTGAAGCTTAAAGAGCCTACTTCTCAACAAAAAGTTATTGATCTACTTGCAAGTAATGATAGAGTTTCTTTAACAGAGCATCACTCAACAAATGAGGTTTTCTCTTTTGGAAGAGACCAAGGATTATATGGAAGAATTTTAAATCAAACCGTCATTGTTGAAGATTCTATTAATGTGCGTAACGATCATGAAGTGTCTGGATTTTGTTTTACTCCTCAAGATGGAAACTCAATACTATCAAGTATTGCTGCAACTGTTAGATTTTTAAATCCACATTCATACCAAGATAAAATTAATTCTTTGGGTGGATTTTTCTTTGACAGAGTATAATGTTGAATTATAAAAAAATCATTTCAAGACTGCTTGATCAAAATATCTATGTTTTATCAAATGATAATAAAGAAGCTATTATAATTGATCCCGGTCTAGGTTTTGATTTAATTGATAATTATCTTAAATCTGAACATTTATCTCCAATAGCTGTTTTAGCTACTCATGCTCATATTGATCATATTGTTTCTGCGAGTGATTGCATAAAACATTATAACATCCCATTTTATATTTGTAGAGGAAATAGTATCATGCTTGAACATTATGATATCATGAAAGGATATATGAATGTTGATTCACAAAGACCGGAAGTCACTCATTGGATTGAAGAGTCAGAAAAAAAGTTAATTATTGGTTCATTTGAATTTAATGTTAATTATAATCCTGGACATTCTCCAGGGTGTATGAGTTTTGAAATAGATTCACTTATTTTTTGTGGAGATTTAATATTTAAGGGATCTATTGGTAGAACTGATCTTCAAACATCAAATCCAGCTCATATGGAAAAATCATTAGAAATGTTTGTAAATTCATTTGATGTGAATTCTACCTTGCTCCCTGGGCATCGTGAAATAACAACATTAGATTATGAATTAAAAACAAATCCATTTTTAGTGAAATATGCAAAATAGAATTAAATCAAATCTTAAGTCGTTAATTGACAATAAAAATCCTCATTTTCTACTAGCAGTTTCTGGTGGTATAGATTCAATGGTTCTTTTAAAATTTTTTCAGAAAAATCATGAATCCTTTAGGTTTTCTGTAGCTCATATTAATCATAATTATCACTCAGATGCAAAAAAGATGGAAAATTTAGTTAAAGATCAATGTGGTCAAATAAATAGTGATTTAATTATTAAGAATATTTTTTTAGAAGGAGTTAATTCTAATATTGAATCAAATTTTAGAAAAATGAGGTATAGTAAATTAGAAGAAATTAGAAAAGAAATTAAAGCTGATTTTATTCTCACTGCTCATCATGCGGATGATCAAGTAGAAACTATCTTGATGAAGATTCTTAATTCGTCTGGTTTAGATGGGCTTCAAGGATTAAGGAAATTAAATCAAAATATTATTAGACCAATGCATAATATTTCTAAAAGCGAAATTAGTGATTATGCATCTTTAAATAATATTAAATATATTGATGATCCAACAAATTCTGACTATATGTTTACTAGAAATTTTTTGAGAATGAATGTGATCCCTGAATTGAAAAAAATTAAAAAAGAAATTCATATTCCTTTCATTAATTTTACTGATCGAATTGATGAGGTGCATGATTTAATTGCATTCAATGTCCAAAATTTTTGTAATTCAGATAGCTTTATTATAAATAATAATTCTATTGAAATAAATAAACCTGATTTTTACAACCTGCCTTTTCTTGTTCAACTTAGGATTATCTCAAATATATGTATCGACAATAAAAATTCATTTTCAAAAACAGATGTAAGAGAAATAAAAGATTTGTTCAGAAAAAATCTTACAGGTAGTTCAAGAAAAGTAAACAAAAAGACAATTTTTGTTGATAGAAATTCATTATTTATTTATAAAAATATTAATATTGATATTTTTAGTAATGTGGGAGCTGGAGAAGAATTTAAAGGAACAGATTTTACTTTTTCTTGGGATTTCAATGAAGCACCCAAAAATTTTACTGATGACAATGAGGTCGAATACATTGACGCATCAAAAATCATTGATAATCTAGTTATAAGATCGGTCAGAGATAATGATAGTTTTCTACCACTGGGAATGAATGGAAAAAAGAAAGTTATAAAATTTTTAAAAGACAAAAATTTATCATTTTATAATAGAAAAGAATCATTAGTAGTATGTAATCAAGATGAAATTATTTGGGTTGCTGGTTACCAATTAAGTGAAAAATATAAAATTCATAAAAATTCGGTTAAAATTGCGAAACTAAATTTCTTTAGGAATTAGTTTTTTTATTATTCATTTTTATTAAATTCTTCTCCAATGAAAAATCATAAAAACAAGAAACCAAACCCTGAAAAAAAACAATATGGCCCTAGCTCATTGCTTATTTGGGCATCAATAATTTTGTTTATAATAGCTTCTTTTGCCTTTCTTCCAGATGAGACTGCGAATGAAGTTGAAGTGTCCTACAACACTTACAAAGAATTATTGGAAGAAAATAAAATTAAAGAAGCATCTATTGAGAATGATAATTCTTTTCACGGCGAACTTTTTAATCCTGAAACTTTAATTAATAAGCATGGTGCAGCATTTGAAGAGAGAACTTTATTTGTTGTTTACTTACCATCTGATTATTCTGACCAAATTGCTTTATGGGATGAAAAGAATATTGAATACAATTTTGAAGGCGAAAAAATTGATTGGACAAGTTGGCTGCTGGGTTTTGCTCCCTGGTTATTATTAATAGCTTTTTGGTTATTCTTAATTAGAAGGATGCAGGGCTCTGGAAATGGAATGAATAATGTTTTTAGCTTTGGTAAAAGTAAAGCTAAGATTTTTTCTGGTAATCAGAAAAAAGTTAAGTTTAAAGATGTTGCTGGCTGTGTCGAGGCTAAAGAAGAGCTTGAGGAGGTTATTGCATATCTTAAAAGTCCTAAAAAATTCGAAAAGCTTGGAGGAAAGATTCCAAGAGGTGTATTGTTGGTTGGTCCTCCAGGAACCGGAAAAACATTATTAGCTAGAGCTGTAGCTGGTGAATCCAATGTTCCTTTTTTCAGTATTAGTGGAGCAGATTTTGTCGAAATGTTTGTCGGAGTTGGAGCATCTCGAGTAAGAGATTTATTTGAACAGGCAAATAAAAATGCACCTTCAATTGTTTTCATTGATGAGCTTGATGCAGTAGGTCGTCAACGTGGAGCTGGATTAGGCGGTGGTCATGATGAAAGAGAACAAACACTAAATCAGCTATTGGTTGAGCTTGACGGATTTGATAATACAAGTAGTGTAATTGTTATGGGAGCAACTAATAGGCCAGATGTTTTAGACTCTGCTTTATTAAGACCTGGAAGATTTGACCGTCAGGTGGTAGTTGATGTTCCTGACTTAAATGGTAGACATGATATTTTAAAGATCCATACAAAAAAAATTAAGATCAAACCTAAATCAGTAAACTTACTAGATATTGCCAAAGGAACACCTGGAATGGTTGGTGCTGATTTAGCTAATCTTGTAAATGAAGCTGCATTACTTGCCTCCAGAAAAAGAAAAGCAACTGTAGATAATTCAGATTTTCAAGAAGCTCAGGATAAAGTTTTGATGGGAGTTCAAAGAAAAAGTATGGTTCTTTCAGATCATGAAAAGAAAGTAACAGCTTATCATGAAGCAGGGCATGCTGTGGTAGCAGTATTTTCTCCAGAAGCGGATCCTGTTCACAAAGTTACAATTATTCCAAGAGGAAGAGCATTAGGAGTTACAATGCAACTCCCAATTGATGAAAAACATGGTTATTCAAAAACTTATATTTTAAGCAGATTAGCTGTGATGATGGGTGGAAGAGCAGCTGAAGACCTAATATTAAATGAAATTACTACTGGTGCATCTAACGACATTGAAAGAGCAACAAGTATTGCTAGAAGAATGGTATGTGAGTGGGGTATGAGTGATAAGATGGGACCAATGTCTTTTGGAAAGAAGAATGAAGAAATTTTCCTTGGTAGAGAAATACAATCTCACAGAGACTACAGCGAGGAAACTGCTCAGATGATTGATCATGAAGTTGCATCAATTATTAAAAATGCACAAGATACTGCAAGAAAAATTCTTGAAGAAAAAATTGACTTACTTCATTTAATGGCAGAAGAATTGCTTGAACATGAAACAATTGATGAATCAGATATTAAAGTCATGTTATCAGGAAAAAAAATCTCAAAACAATAATACATGAATATCAAACAATTCAATGATTGGCTTTCTAGTGATGATAAGCAATCATTAATCATGGGAATTTTAAATGTCACTCCTGATTCCTTTTCAGACGGTGGAAAATACTTCAAAAAGAATACTGCTATTGATCATGCATTAGAGATGGTTAAAAATGGTGCAGATATAATAGATATTGGTGGCGAATCTACTAGGCCATTTTCAGAGCCAGTAAGTCTAGATGAAGAAATTTCAAGAGTCATACCTGTTATCGAAGGTATAAGAGAAAAATCTGATGTTTGTATATCGATTGATACTACAAAATCAATTGTAGCAAGCGAGTCTCTTCATGTTGGTGCTTCAATTGTAAATGATGTTAGTGCTATGGAAGTTGATCCGCTAATGGCTGATGTTGCGATAAAATTTGATTGTCCCCTAATTATAATGCATATGAAAGGAACTCCAATGAATATGCAAAATAATCCAAAGTATGAATCTTTGATATCAGATATTAAAGATTATCTTATTGAGAGAATAGATTTTGCTATCTCCAAAGGAGTGAATAGCAAAAAAATTATTATTGACCCAGGTATTGGTTTTGGAAAAACTTTAGAAAATAATTTTGAAATAATAAATAATTTAAATCATTTTGTTAAATTGAATTTTCCAGTTTTAATGGGTGCATCAAGAAAATCTTTTATTGGTATATCTTTAAATCTTCCTGAAAATGACAGATTAGAAGGTTCATTAGCAGCTAATGTTATTGGATTACAGCAGGGAGCAAAGATTTTTAGAGTTCATGATGTTGCCGAAACTAACAAAGCACTTTTTATCGCAAATAAAATTTTTAATTCAAACCAATTAATTAGGTAAATTAATGTATGAATCTTTTTGAGATAAGTTTTTTAAAGTTTACACTAACAGATCTGTTTGATTTGATATTGGTTACATTCATTTTTTCTTATGCCTATTCTTACTTTAGAGGTACTCGAGGTGGTCAAATGTTAATTGGTTTATTAATTATATTTTTTGCTGGATTTATAATTAATATTCTTGGATTTAAAGCCACATCTTGGCTTTTAAATCTTTTTCAAACTGTTTGGGTCGTAGTTTTTGTAATTTTATTCCAACCCGAAATAAGAAGACTTCTTACTTCAGTTGGACAGAATAGAATTATAAGTAAGCTTTTTCAAATTGAAAAAACGGCTATCCAAGAAGATATATTATTTAGTATTGAAGAAATCAAAAGTAACAAATGGGGTGCTTTACTTGTTTTTGAACGTGAAAATTCTTTAAAAAATGTAGTTTCAGATGCTGTTCCAATGCATGCTTCATTCAGTCCTGAGCTTTTAGTATCAATTTTTAATCCATCTTCTCCTTTACATGACGGTGCTGTAGTAATTCATAATAATTTAATTGAAGCAGCAGCATGTATTTTACCTCTTACGGAGAGTAAAACTTTAAATCCTGAAATGGGAACTAGGCATCGAGCAGCACTTGGAATTTCAGAAGAGAGTGATGCCTTGGCAGTTGTCATTTCAGAAGAAAGTGGTAAAATTTCTGTTGCAGAAAATGGATATTTTATAAGTTCAAGCCTCTCTTTAGTCGAACTAGGTAAGATTCTAAAAGAAAAGATGAACAAATTTATTGAGGAAAATTAAAAATGTTAAAAGACAAAATTTTAGATTTATTAAACCGATCAGATTTTATGACTTTATCAACAAGCGTTGCTGGCAATCCTTCTGCAGCAAATGTTTATTTTGCTAACGATGGATTTGATATATACTTTTTCACTTTCAATCCATCTAGAAAAGCTGTGCAAATTTCTATGAATCCCAAAGTTCAATGTGTTATTAGACCTGATGGTGAAGATGGTATAAAAGAACTGCAAATTGATGCATATGCATCAAAAGTAACGGATAAGGATGAAGTTGAAAAAGCTAAAAAAGCAATTCTAAATGTTACTGAAGCTTTTTCAGAATATATGCATGATGATTTCTTGATTGCTAATGATGTAATAGGGTACTACAAGATTCAACCAACAACAATAAAATATGTTGATTTTTATGCTGAAAAACAATTTGAATGGATGGAAGTTCCTGAAAATAGAATTGGATTAATTAAAGAATTAAAAAACAATATACTCAATACTTTAAAGTATTGGATTACTGTTATCAGAGCACCTTTTTTAACAGCTACCATTGCTCCAATCATGCTCGGTTCTGCTATTGCATATAAACAATTTGAAGCATTTGATTGGTCAATATTTTGGATGGTATTATTAGGTGCAGTTTGTGCCCAAATTGGTACAAATAATATCAATGATTATTTTGATCATAAATCTAGAAATGATGAAATGAATAAGTTGGCTAGTCCATTTAATGGTGGATCAAGAGCTATTCAATCTGGATTAATCACCCCAACAAATATGCTTCTGCTTTCAATTTTCTTTTTTTCAGTTACAATTCTAGTTGGTCTTAATCTAAACAATCTCTTCTATGATGGAAGAATGGATTCAGTCTTAATGTATATTGGATATTTGGGTGTATTTTTGGGAGTCATGTATACTGGATTTTTTAAACTTGCATATAATGGCCTTGGCGATTTAGCAGTATTTATTGGTTTTGGTCCTCTTATGGTATATGGCGCCGCTTTGATGCAAAACTTAGCAGTAGCACCAACACAATCAATTGATCCAGTATCAACATTATTTTATTCAGTTCCAGTTGGAATATTTATTGCCTTAGTACTTTTTATTAATTGTTTCCAAGATTATAATGCTGATAAGGCTGCAAATAAAAATAGTTGGGTTGTTAAATTGGCTGGACCAGGTGATAAAGCTAATTATAGAAAACCATTTTCTGTGTGGAAAGGTTTAATGGTTATATCATTTCTTTTGATTGTTGGAGCATCTATTTATGCAAAGAATTATTTCACATTAATTGCGTTGATTCCATTACTTATTTTCAATTTTGCATCTAGGAAAGGCTCTGATTGGTTAATTGAGTGGGAAAAAGAAGATGCCAATCTTCAGCAATTGCCTTATGAACTATTAATTGTAAATGTGTCGACCATTGGAATTCACTTTTTAACTGGAGTTCTATTAACAATTGGAGTATTGCTAAGTGTATGGATTTAAAAGAGACATATTCATTATCCCTACAAAAATATAATCAAATAAGGAGGCATCTTTGACCTTGAATCAAAGACCTCTGAGCTCCAAAAATTAAAAGAGCAAATTTCTGATCCCACAATATGGGAAAATAACTCTGAATCTACCACCATAATGAAAAAAATATCTTTTCTTGAAAAAGATATTGCCTTAAGAAAAAATCTTGTTCAAAAAGCTGAAGATATAGAAGTGCTTTTTGAATTTTTAAATGAAAATCAAGTTGAAGAAGAAGAAGTTAAAAAAGAGCTCACTACCTTTTCTAACCTCATTAAGGAGTTTGAATTAAAACTTATATTAAATGGTGATAATGATATTAATAACGCTATAATTTCTATTCACCCAGGTGCAGGCGGTACAGAAAGTCAAGACTGGGCTGAAATGCTTTATCGCATGTATTCAATGTGGGCCGAATCAAAAGCTTTTAAATTTAATGTTATTGATTTCCAAAATGGTGATGAGGCTGGATTAAAAGATTGTACCGTTGAAATTTCTGGAGATTATGCTTACGGTCTATTGCAAGCTGAGATTGGTATTCATAGACTAGTTAGGATTTCTCCATTCGATTCAAACAACAGAAGACATACATCTTTCGCTTCAGTTTCAGTTTCTCCAGCAGTAAATGAGGATATTGATATTGAAATTAATCAAAAAGATTTAAGGATAGATACTTTTAGATCAAGCGGTGCTGGTGGTCAACATGTTAATAAAACTGATTCAGCAATAAGAATAACTCATATTTCATCAGGTATTGTTACTCAATGTCAAACACAAAGATCTCAACACAAAAACAAAGAACAGGCTTTAAAAGTATTAAAATCAAAACTATTTCAATTAGAGATGGAGAAACAGCTAATAAACAAAAAAGAGCTTGAAGGAGAAAAAAAAGATATAGGTTGGGGTAATCAAATTAGATCCTATGTTTTTCATCCTTATAACATGATTAAAGATCACAGAACTAAATACGAAGTTGGAAATATAAAATCAGTTATGGATGGTAATATTGATGATTTTATATATAGTTATTTGTTAGATAAAATGGAAAAAAATAAATAAGTTTTCGAAATGGAAAATAAAAGCTTAAAACAAATTATAGACAATCGACTTGAAAAGTTAAAAAAAATCCGTGAATTAGGAGTAGAGCCTTATGCATACGATTATGATAGCTCTCATCACACATCAGAAATAAATGAAAAGTTAATTGATACTAAAGTTTCTTTAGCAGGAAGAGTTATGTCTCTTAGAAAAATGGGTAAAGCATCATTTGCTAATATTCAAGACCAAGAAGGACGTATCCAATTTTATATCGCAAGAGATGACGTTGGTGAAGATAATTATAACTTATTTAAGCTCGTGGATATTGGTGATTTTGTTGGGATTGAGGGCAAGGTTTTTAAAACTAAAACAGATGCATTAACTATTAAAGTTTCTCACCTAACAATCTTATCTAAAAACATAAAGCCAATACCTGATGTTAAAGAAAAAGATGGTGAGAAATATAATTTAGTTTCAGATAAAGAATTCAGATATAGAAAAAGGTTTCTTGATTTAATTATTAATCCTGAAACAAAAAACAATTATGTAAAAAGATTTAAAATAATTAATTCTATAAGATCGTTTTTAAATGATCATGGATATATTGAGGTAGAAACACCTGTATTACAACCAATATACGGAGGGGCAAATGCCAAGCCATTTACCACAAACCACAACGCATTAGATCAGGATTTTTACCTTCGAATTGCAACAGAGTTATATTTAAAGCAATTGATTGTAGGTGGATTTGAAAAGGTTTATGAACTTTCTAAAGATTTTAGAAACGAGGGCATAGATAGAAGCCATAATCCTGAATTCACCATGCTAGAATTTTATCAAGCTTATTCTGATTATAATTTTATGATGGATTTTGTTGAAGAAATGTTGAAACAAGTAGTTAAAGATCTTGATATGAAAAAAATATCATGGGATAGCCATAAAATTGATTTTAGCAAAAAGTTTGCGCGAAAAACTATGGGAGAACTAATTAAGGATCATACTGGAAATGATATTGATATCTCTGATCATTCAGCCGTTTATAAAGTTTGTAAAGATTTAAAGCTTGAGGTTAGTAAAAAGGATAGCTTAGCTACTTTAATAGATGAAATCATGAGAAGAAAAGTTGAACCAAATCTAATTCAACCAACATATGTAATCAATCATCCTGTCGAAATTTCACCGTTAGCTAAAGTGAATAGGGACGGAGATAAAGATTTTACAGAAAGATTTGAATTATTTATTGCAGGTATGGAGTTTGCAAATGGTTTTTCAGAGTTGAATGATCCAATTGATCAAAGAAAAAGATTTGAAGATCAATCAAGAAAGAAAGACAGTGGAGATGAAGAAGCATTTCCAATTGATGAAAACTTTCTTGAAGCGATTGAGACTGGAATGCCTCCAACAGCAGGGGTAGGTATTGGAATTGATAGATTAGTTATGCTATTAATTGATACTCGATGGATAAGAGACGCCATAATTTTCCCTACATTAAAATCCCTTAAATGAAGCTCGTATTATTTTTAATTAAAAAATTATTTATTTCAAAAAATAGTAGTTTAGTTTTTCGCCTTACAAACCTTGTTACCGTAATTAGTCTTTCATTGGGAGTTGCATCATTAAACATTGTTATGAGTTCTATTGATGGTTTCGAATCTGAAATTTCAAAAAAATTATCAAATTTGAATGGATATAGTTCAATTAATCATTTATTTGAAGATGAAATCATTGAAAACGAATTTGATCAACCATTCATATCAGATAAAGTACCTTATTTAGAAAAGATAGCATTATTAAAATCAAAAAATGATTCCCAGAGCATTATTATAAATGCATATCCAATTAACGATTTTAATAAAATTAGACTATTCAATTCATTTGATACTAATAAAATAAAAAATGAATCAATTGTTGTTGGGAAAAGATTAGCAGAAAATCTTAAACTCAAAATTGGAGATCAAGTAGTTATTTTCAATCCAAAAAAACTTGAAAATTTTTCTAACCAAAATAGATATGACTTCTTTACTGTAGCACATATTTATAATTCTGGTATACCTGAATTTGACGAGAGAAATATTTTTACTTCTTTAGAAAATCTTCAAAAGTATTATGGTATTGAAAATTATATTTCGGGTTGGGTAAGTATAGACCCAAATGATGATATTATAGATTATCCATTTTATCAAATGACTATATATGATAAGTATTCGAGTCTTTTTGAATGGATAAATACTCAAAAATGGCCAATTTTATTTATTTTTAGTTTAATTGCAGTAGTTTCATTTTTTGGGCTTTTAAGTTCTTTGAGTATTTTATTTGATGAAAAGAAAATGGATTTCACAATACTTAGGATATATGGATTATCTCACAAATCAATTTCAAAGATATTTATTTTTCAATCAATGATTCTTGCATCGATTGGATCAATAATTGGTATATTATTTTCCTATGTTCTTATTCAATTGCAGAATGAATTTAAATTTATAAGCATTGAACAGAATATTTATTTTGTTGATTACCTCCCTATGGAATTTAATTTTAGTAACTCACTTTTAATTATCATCATAAGTGTAATATTAAGTTTTATTATATCCGCTTCATCTGTAAAAAGATTTGCTTACTTTAGTCCAATGAATGTGTTGAGGAGTAAATGAAAATTTATTTATTAATTGCTAAAAGATTTTTATTTCCAAGAAATGATTTTCGTTATAATACTGTTAATTTTATATCATTTATAGGTCTTTTCATTGGCGCTGCTGCAATAGTGTTATCTGTTTCTGTACTTAATGGTTTTCAAGGAGTTTTACAAACTGAAGCTAAAAAAATTTATGGCGATTATTTGGTTGAAGATATAAGCAATACTAGCTTTTTTACAGATTTAAATATGGATAATGAAAATTATTCAATTTTTCAGGTAGATGAATTTCTAATTGTTTCTAAAAACAAACAGAACTTAATTGAATTTAAATCTGTATCTAATGAATCTTTAAATGAGTTCTACAAACTCGATCTGCAAGATAATTTTAAGGCTTTATCCAACGAAGATGTGATAATTGGTAATTTGCTTGCAAATCGACTGAATGTTGACATTGGAGATAGCATTCAAATAATATCTAAAGATTTTAAACTTAATTCCTATAGTCTTCCTAATATTTATGAGTTTAGAGTTGTAAATATTTTTTCAAATAGAATTTTAAGAGCTAATGATTTTCTAGTATTTGGAGTGAATAAAGAAATCTTCAAAAATCCGAGTTTTTCTGTAGAGATAAATGGAGATATTGGAAGCATTAAAGATTCATCAATAACATTCTTATCTTGGAAAGACAGAAATCGTCAGCTTTTTGAAGCAACTGAAATAGAGAAGAAAATAACTTTTTTTACTTTATTGTTAATTGTTTTAATTGCCTCATTTAATCTATCTTCATCAATCATGCAGATTTCATCAAAAAAGATAAGGGATCTAGCAATTTTTTCATCTATTGGTATGAAAAAAAATGATATCAAAAAAATATTTATCATTTACAGTTATTTAATCGGTCTTTCTGCATTATGTGGAGGCATTCTTTTTGCTTTATTAGTAATTTTATTACAAAATAAATTATCCTTTATAAAATTATCTCCTGAGTTTTATTTAGTTGATACTTTACCAATGCAGATATTTATTTTTGATATAGCACTACTTTTACTGGGTTCAGTCTTTTTAATAGGGATTTTTATAAATATTCCCTTGAGATTCATAAATAGTTTGAGTCCTGTAAAAATAATTAATAAACAATTATGATTGTTGATATAAAAAAACTTACAAAAACTTTTTCAGATGGAAGTAAAAAACTTCACGTTTTAAAAGATATTAATCTTCAAATAGATAAAGGAAGCATCATAACAATAAAAGGCCCTTCAGGTTCTGGAAAATCGACATTATTAAGTATTATCGGAACCCTTGACAATGCTGATAGTGGAGAACTTTTAATCAACGGAATTAGTATTCAGGATAACACCCATGTTGATAAGCTAAGAAATAAGAGTATAGGTTTTGTATTTCAATTTCATAATCTAATTTCAGAACTAACATTAGAAGAGAATGTCAGTCTTCCAAAAATGATAGCCAAAGAACAATTAGATAAAAAAGAACTTATTGAGCTTTTTGAGTACTTCGATTTAAAAGATAGAATGAATTCATTCCCAAATGATTTGTCAGGTGGTGAAAAGCAAAGGGTGGCAGTGATGCGAGCTATTATTAATAATCCATCAATTATCATTGCTGATGAGCCAACAGGAAATCTTGATAGGGAAAATGCATTAAAAATGATGTCTCTCTTTCAAAAATTAAATACTGAAAAAAAACTCACAATAATTATTGCAACGCACGATGAGCATGTTTTTAATATCGGCCACAAAAAATACCAATTAGTTGACGGTTCTCTTGAATTAATTCGTTAGTACGACTTTATGGCATATAATTTGTCAATTATGTCAGTAATTATTCTCTGGCATCATCTTTGCAACTATATAAGCATAATTTAATTTTAAGGAGAAAATAATGGGCAAAATTATTGGTATTGATTTAGGAACAACAAATTCATGTGTTGCTGTGATGGAAGGTGGAGAGCCGACCGTTATCACAAGTCCAGAAGGCGGTAGAACTACTCCTTCTGTAGTTGGTTTTACAAAAGAAGAAAGACTTGTTGGTGATCCTGCAAAAAGACAAGCTGTAACTAACCCAAAGAATACTATTTATTCTATTAAAAGATTTATGGGAAGAACTCCAGCTGAAATAAAAAAAGATATCGATGAAGTTCCATATAAAGTGTCTATTGATGGAAAAAAAATCAATGTTGAGGCTAACGGTAAAAAATATCAACCTCAAGAAATCAGCGCAATGGTATTGCAAAAAATGAAACAGATGGCTGAACAATATCTTGGAACCACTGTTTCTGATGCTGTAATTACGGTCCCAGCTTACTTCAACGACTCTCAAAGAAAGGCTACAAAAGATGCTGGAAAAATTGCAGGCTTAAATGTTAAAAGAATCATCAACGAACCAACCGCAGCTTCTTTGGCTTATGGTTTTGATAAGAAAAAAGATGAAAAAGTTGCTGTATTTGATCTTGGTGGAGGAACATTTGATATCTCCATTCTTGATATTTTCAATGATGAAGGCCAAAGTATTGAAGTTAATGCAAGCAATGGCGATGGAAGATTGGGTGGTGATGATTTTGACCAAAAAGTTGTTGATTGGCTCGCTGACGAGTTTAAGAAAAATGAAGGTATAGATCTAAGAAAAGATCCCATGGCATTACAAAGATTGAAGGAGTCAGCTGAGAGTGCTAAAAAAGAATTATCTTCTTCAAAACAAACAGAAATAAATCTTCCATTTATTACTGCAGATTCTTCAGGTCCTAAACATTTAAATATGACCTTATCAAGAGCAAATTTTGAGCAATTAGTTGCTGATTTAGTTGAAAGAGTGGTAGCACCTTGTAAACAAGCTCTAAAAGATGCAAAACTATCACCTTCAGATATTAATGAAGTCATACTTGTTGGAGGATCAACTCGAATTCCTGCAATCCAGGAAAAAGTGAAAGAGATTTTTAAGAGAGAACCTAATCAAAGTGTTAATCCTGATGAAGTTGTTGCATTGGGAGCTGCAATTCAAGGTGGAGTTCTAGCAGGAGATGTTGATGATGTGCTCTTATTAGATGTGACTCCGCTAACATTGGGAATTGAAACTATGGGCGGTGTAGCAACTCCATTAATTGAAAAGAATACAACTATTCCAACCCAAAAGTCTCAAATTTTCTCTACCGCAGCTGATAATCAACCAATGGTTGAGATTCATGTTGTTCAAGGAGAAAGATCTTTAGCGAAGGATAACAAAAGCCTTGGGAGATTTCATCTAGATGGTATTCCTCCTGCTCCTAGAGGAACTCCTCAAATTGAAGTTTCTTTTGATATGGATGCAGATGGAATTTTAAATGTAAGAGCTGTAGATAAAGCAACTTCTAAAGAGCAAAGTATTAGAATCGAAGCTCAAAGCGGTTTATCAGATCAAGAAATTGAAAAGATGGTAAATGATGCTAAAAAGCATGAAGCTGAAGATAAAGCTAAGAAAGAAGAGATTGAGACAAAGAATCAAGCTGAACAACTTGTATTTCAAACTGAAAAACAAATGAAGGATTTAGATGACAAATTATCCGATGATGATAAAAATGATTTGAATAATGCATTAGAAAAGCTTAAAAAAGCAATTGAATCTTCTGTCATAGATGATATCAAATCTGAAATGGAAAATTTAAATTCTGTTTGGAGTTCAAAAGCTTCTTCGATGTATGATGCGTCAAATGCTAATAATCAAGAGCCCCCTGTACAAGAAGCAGAACCAGGTTCTGAAGCAAAAGATGATAAAAAAATTAAAGATGCTGATTTTGAAGTAGTTGAAGACTAGTTTTAGATTTTTTATTAATCTATAATTACTTAGTTTTTCAACTATGAACAGCACTATTTTAAAAATTCTAAAAACGATTGCTAGTGTTATTCTAGTATTTACTAGTTTCAATATAATTGTAATAATAGCTTTTTATTTTTATTTATCTGACGGTGTTGAATTCAATTTGAATAAATCAAATCAAACCTTAAGTAGTTTGACCAACAGATTTGAGCTTGACTTTAGTAAGGATTCATCAATTTATTTCAAAGCAAGAGAAAAAAATATTGATACTTATATTACTCTTGAGAATGCCATTATTAAACGATCAGGAAAAACATTAATTAATTCAGAAAATATTACTTTAAATACCACTTTAAACTTTGCTAAAACACTACAATTTGTATTTGAAATTATTTTAAATAATAATACAGACTTGAATTTGATTAATCCTGTCAGTATTAAATTAAAAAACCCAACTCTAGATCTAGCAAGTATTGAAAATCAGGATACAGAAATAAATAAAAGTGGAAGATATTTTCCTGTCATTATAAAGGCTGAAAATGGAAATTTGATTGATGACAATATTACAATTGGCCAGTTTGATTTTTTGCTAAATATTAATCAGTATTCTGAAAATGCCTCATTAGAAAAATATAAGTTCCGCCTGAAGTCATCTCAAAATTTTCCTGTAAGTTATATTGCTCAATTTTTTCAAGATGTCGAAAGTATTGGAGATAAAAAGGAAACAATATCTTTTGATTTAACCCTAGAAGATGAGTATGTAAGTAAAGATAATATATTTCAAAAGCTAAACGGTGTAATTCAAATAAGAAATACTACAATGAGATTAAAAAAATTTCCTGTTGAGTTAAAGCCTGAGCCTATACGAAGATTAAATTTAGATTTAAACATAAACGATAATATTGGTCAAATTAACTTAATTGGAACATTATATAATCCTAAAAAAAGTTTAGGTCTTCAAACAGAACCTAATCTCCAGATAGGAGGTACGTTAAATTTTGAAGAAATTCTGAAACCTAAACTTAATTTAATCGTTAATGGTTATGATATATATTTTGCCAAACTTGAAAATTTAAACTTAAATGGGGTTACTGACTTAACAGTCTCAATAATTGGTAAAAATGTATTAGATTTACAAGGTTCTTTAAAAATTAAAAAAAGTAATGGATTCTTAGTACCATTAGCAGATACAGAATTTGAAACTAAACATAGAGTAAGAAATACTGATGAAGAAAAATGAATTAGATAGACTAAACTCAAAAATCCAACAGAAGTCTACTTTTATTGAATCTTTAAGGGAAAGCATTTCTGAGGTTATTGTTGGACAGCATGAGCTAATTGATAAAATTCTTATTTCAATTATATCTAATGGTCATATACTTTTAGAAGGAGTTCCTGGATTGGCCAAAACTTTAACAATTAATACTGTAGCTAATTTAATTAATGCAGAATTTAAAAGAATTCAGTTCACTCCAGATATGTTACCCTCAGATTTATTAGGTACTCTCATTTATAATCAAAAGACTGGTGAGTTTAATACTAAAAAAGGTCCAATTTTTTCAAATATAATTTTAGCAGATGAAATTAATCGTGCACCTTCAAAAGTACAAAGCGCATTGTTGGAATCAATGCAAGAAAAGCAAGTAACTATTGGTGATGACACTTTTAAGCTAGCAAGACCTTTCTTAGTTTTAGCGACTCAGAATCCAATTGAACAAGAAGGTACTTATCCACTGCCTGAAGCTCAGGTTGATAGATTTATGATGAAGGTGATTGTTGACTATCCTTCAATAGTTGAAGAAAAAGAGATTATTGATAGAGCTAACACTCAAAATGATAAAAAAATTAAATCTGTAGTTAAAGTAAAAACAATACTTGAAGCTCAAAACCTTGTGAATGACATATATATTGATTCTAAAATTTCTGAATATATTTTAAAAATAGTTTTCGCTACCAGAGATCCTGAACAATTTAACTTATCAAAATTAGCAGATTTGATTTCTTTTGGTGCATCTCCAAGAGCGTCGATTAATTTAGTTTTAGCGTCAAAAGCAAAAGCATTTATTGATGGAAGAGGGTATGTTATACCTGAAGATGTAAAATATGTCGCAAAGGATATTTTAAGACATAGAATTTTACTTTCATATGAGGCTGAAGCAGAAGAAATTACCTCTGAAGATATTGTTGATCAATTGCTTCAAGAAGTACCAGTTCCCTAATTCTGCAATGTCAAAAGAAATACTCAAAAAAGTTCGTCAAATTGAAATAAGAACAAAAAATATTGTAAATGATTTCTTTGGGGGTGATTATCACTCAAATTTTAAAGGGAGAGGTATGACCTTTTCGGAAGTGAGAGAATATGTTCCAGGTGATGATGTAAGATCTATTGATTGGAACGTAACTGCAAGAACTGGAAAGCCTCACATTAAAATTTTTGAAGAAGAAAGAGAGTTGTCCGTTTTAATTCTTATCGATGTAAGTAGTTCCGGCGTATTTGGTTCAAAAAAGGATTTAAAAATTGATTTAGGTGTGGAAATTGCAGCTATGTTAAGTTTTTCTGCTATAAAAAATAATGACAAGGTTGGACTGGCATTATTTAGCGAAAAAGTTGAAAAATATATCCCACCCAAAAAAGGTAAAAAACATGTCTTGAGACTAATAACAGATATTGTAAATCATGATTTTGATAATAAGAACAAGCGTACTTCAATTAAAACTGCAATTGATTTTGCAAATAAAATATCTAAAAGAAAGAGTGTCATTTTTCTTATTTCAGATTTTATTGATGATAATTTTTGGAATGAGTTAAAATTTTTAAACTTTAAGCATGATGTTGTTGGATTACAAATTTATGATTCATATGAACGTAATTTTCCTAATCTCGGTTTAATAAATATTCACGATTCTGAGACTGGTGAAAATACATGGATTGATACAACCAGTAAAAAAAGTAGAGAGAAATTTCTCATAAATTCAAATGAGAAGCTTGATAAATTTTCTAAGAAATGTAAAAATATTGGTTTTGATTTACTGCAGATTAATACTGATGACGATTATATAAAATTTCTTATGCAATTTTTTAGATCAAGAGCAAAAAGAAGTTAATGAAAATTCATATCCTAATTTTATCAATATTTTTATCTGCTTGTAATACTGAGTTAAGAAATCCGAATATATCTTTCGAGACAATTCCTAAAAAAGCACAAATTGGTTATCCAATTAGCCACAAAGTTAAAATTAATGATTTAGGAGAATCATTTACATTAGAATCTGTTGCCTGGGAAGACTCATCAGCTTGGTTATCAGATTCTTCAAAAGTATTTATTAAAGAATCTAATATTGATACTTTGAATAATTCAATTTTGCTCAATTATCAAATTACTTTCTGGGATACTGGTTCAGTGATTATACCACCATTGTATGCTTTTGTAATTCTTTCCGACTCTTCTGAAGCTACAATCTTAAATACTGATTCATCATTTGTTTACATATCATCCGTTTTAGATACTACAATGACAACTGTTATAGCTGATAAGCCTTTAAAGGAAATTCAATTTCCGATTGAAAAGTTGAGACTTTTTGCATTTTTGGTTTTGACTCTATTAATTTTATTTACTTTTTATTTGATTAGAACAAGAGACAGCGAAAAAATTTCTAAAAGACAGTTTTTTAATTTTAATCCAAAATCAAAAGCATTAAAAGACGTTGAAAAAATTGAATTGAATACGGATTCTTCTGAATTTTTTATTAAAATTTCTGAAGTTTTGAGAAAATATTTTCAAAATAATTTTTACATCATATCATTTGAAATGACATCGACAGAACTTAAAGAATATTTTAACGATAAAGATTTAAACCATTTGTTAGATGAAATTGATCAGGTAAAGTTTGCCAAAAAGAGTCCAAATAAAATTGAAAAAGAAGATATTTTAGAATTATTAAAAAAAGTTATAAGAAAACTTCTATAAAGCAATTAATTCATTTAATTTACACACATGAGTACAACAGCTGATATTAAAAATGGAGCAGTAATCAATTTTAAAAATGCTCGCATGAAAATCGTTGAATTTCAGCATGTAAAACCTGGTAAAGGACCAGCATTTGTTAGAACCAAGCTTAAAGATCTTAAATCTGGAAAAATTATAGATCACACTTTTAATTCAGGAGCTAAAATCGAATTTATTAGAGTTACATCTAGAAAATTTCAGTATTTATATAAAGATGGAGATAGTTTCATTTTTATGGATAATAATACTTATGATCAGGTTCAAGTTGACAAGCTATTAATGGACAATAATTACTTCTATATTAAAGAAGGTGATAACATTGAAATTTCTTTTGATGGTGATGAAATTATTAGCTTGCTCTTGCCTCCAAAAACAGTACTTAAAGTAACACAGACTGATCCAGGACATAAAGGAAATACTGCAACTAATGCTCTAAAGCCAGCTACTTTAGAAACTGGTCTTGAGGTTCAAGTTCCATTGTTCATAAATGAGGGAGACTTAGTAAAAATTGATACTAAGGATGGTTCTTATTCAGAAAGAGTAAAAGAATAGTTAAATGTGGAAAGATAAGATAAAAGAAATTATTTACATGCTTGAAAATAGTGATGTGAATGAAATTGAAGTAAGATTTTGGTTTAAAAAAATTAAGGTAACTAAAAAGCCTGCTGTTTTAAATGTTGACTCAACACAATTATTATCTGACAGCCATAATATTCCAAATTTAGTTAAAGAAGATTCTATCAATCAAAGTTCAGAGCCTTCTAAGGATATATCTGAACCAAAACTAATCGAAATAAAATCTCCAATGCCAGGAACATTTTACTCAGCACCAGATCCTGATTCAGCATCATTTGTTAATATTGGTGATAATGTAAATGCTGGAGATACCATCTGTATTGTTGAAGCTATGAAGATTATGAATGAAATTCAGATCGAAGAAGCTGGTGTTATAGAAGAAGTATTAGTTGATAATTCAAGCCCTGTTGAATTTGATCAGGTGTTATTTAAACTAAAACCATCTAAATAATCATGTTCAAAAAGATTCTTATTGCTAATAGGGGTGAAATTGCTATTAGAATCATTCGAGCATGCAATGAAATGGGCATCAAAACTGTCGCAGTATATTCAAAAACAGATAAAAATTCCTTGCACATTAAATTCGCGGACGAAGCTATTTGTATTGGAGAAGGTCCTGCAATAGAAAGTTATCTTAATATACCTAGAATTATTGCAGCAGGAGAAATCACAAATGCTGATGCCATTCATCCTGGCTATGGCTTCCTTGCTGAGAATGCAAAGTTTAGTAAAATTTGTAAAGAAAATGGATTTACATTCATTGGTCCAGACGCAGCAATCATTGATTTAATGGGAGACAAAGTGAATGCAAGAAATGCTGCTAATGATGCTGGTGTTCCAATCATTCCTGGTAGTAATACTTTATCATCTGTTGAAGAGTTTTTAAAAATTGCTGAAAAGATTGGCTATCCTGTTATGCTTAAAGCTGTAGCTGGAGGTGGCGGCAAAGGAATGCGAGTCATAAAAAATGCAAATGAAGCAGAGAAAGGGTTTAATATCATCCAAAATGAAGCAGGAATGGCATTTAATAATTCAGAAATCTATGTTGAAAAATTTGTTGAAAATGGCCGTCATATTGAGGTACAAATTTTGTCAGATAAATTTGGAAATCATATTCATTTAGGAGAAAGAGAATGTTCTATTCAAAGAAGTAATCAAAAATTAATAGAAGAATCTCCATCTCTATTTGTAGATGATAATTTAAGAGATGAGCTAACATCAAAATCGTTACAGCTTGCAAAAAAAGTTAATTACGTAGGAGCTGGTACAATTGAGTATTTGGTTGATAATGATAAGAACTTTTATTTTATTGAAATGAATACAAGAATTCAGGTAGAGCATACTGTGACAGAAATGGTATGTATGATTGATCTTGTAAAAGAACAGATAAGAACTTATGCAGGTATTGAATTATCAATGAAGCAGGAAGGTATAACAATGAACGGTCATGCTATAGAATGTAGAATTAATGCTGAAGATCCATTTAATGATTTCATACCTTCACCAAAGAAGATTGATTCGCTGAACTTTGCGGGAGGAATTGGGGTAAGAATTGATTCGTTTATTTATGCTGGTTATCAAATTCCAACAAATTATGATTCAATGTTAGGAAAGTTAATAGTTCATTCATCTTCAAGAGAAAAAGCATTAATTAGGATGAAGAGATCACTCCAAGAAACGTTTATTGAAGGTCCTAAAACAACCTTACCGCTTTTAGAAATGATTTTTGAAAATAAAGACTTCAATAATGGAAATTTTAATATAAATTTTTTAGGTAAATTTTTAAAAAATATAAAGGAAAAAGATAATGAATCATCCTGAAAACTTAATGTATACTTCGGAACATGAATGGGTTAAAATTGAAAATAATATAGCTACTGTTGGCATTACTGATTTTGCACAAGGTGAGCTTGGAGATATAATATTTTTAGAATTTCCAGATGTTGATGAATCATTCAATGAAGGAGATATCTTTGGTACAATTGAAGCAGTAAAAACAGTATCAGACTTATTTATGCCTGTATCTGGAAAAATAGTTGAAGTCAACGAGGCTTTGAATGATGATCCTGAAAATGTTAACTCTAGTCCTTATGATAGCGGATGGATGGTTAAAATTGAATTATCATCTGACAGCGCTACCGATTCTTTACTTGATTCCAAATCTTATATTGAAATGATTGGGTAGTTATGCTTAAAAACTTAGAGCACTTCGTTCAAGTTTTAAAAATTGAAAAAAATCATTCCTCAAATACAATAGATTCTTATTTATCTGATATAAAATCTTTTGAAAAATATTTAATTAAAAGAAAAATTTCATTCAAACAGATTATACATGAAAATGAAATATTGAAGAAATATTTCAGATACTTAAGCCAAAGTAAAATTTCTCCAACATCAATTAAAAGAAAATATTCATCCTTGTCTTCATATTTTTCTTACTTAATGGATCGAAAAATAATTAAAAAAAATCCTCTCAATGGTATTTATACTCCCAAGATTAAGACAAAGTTACCAGAAATTTTATCTTACGATGAGATTAAGATGATTTTTAGGAAATCTGAAAATACAGATAATGAGTTGCTTGGATTAAGAGATAGATGCATTCTTGAATTACTATATTCCTGCGGTTTAAGAGTAAGTGAATTATGTGAACTTCAGTTAAATAATATTCAGTTTGATTCTAATGTTATTCGTTTCTTTGGAAAAGGAAATAAAGAAAGAATTATACCTCTTACTATTAATGCAAAAGAACAGTTGGAGACATATCTTTATCAATCAAGACATATTCTAGTAAATAGAAAATCTTCAGAACAGAAATATGTTTTTTTAAGTAACAATGGTAAAAGATTAACTAGGGCAGCCATATGGCAATCTATTAAAAAATATGTCAATGCGGCCGGTATATCAAAAAATGTTTCTCCTCATACTTTTAGACACTCATTTGCAACTCATCTAATTGATGGAGAGGCTAATATAATTGAGGTGCAAGCATTATTGGGTCATTCAGATATTTCTCAAACAGAATTGTATATTCATTTATCCAGAAATTCTATTAATAAAGAGTACATGAAAGCTTTTGATAAAAAAAAGAATTAATTATCTTTAACGCATGGGAATAGCAAGTTTACCAATAGAAATACAATTGATTTTAGTGCCTACAATATTATTTGCACTTACTTTTCACGAATATGCTCACGCAAGAGTAGCATATCTTCTCGGAGACTACACTTCATACTATCAAAATCGTATGAACTTAAATCCCTTTAATCATTTAGATCCTTTCGGAACTTTTGCTCTTTATTTTTTAGGTTTTGGATGGGCAAAGCCCGTTCCAGTTGTTATACAAAATTTAAAAAATCCTAAATCTGATATGATGATGATTGCTATGGCTGGACCCGCATCAAACATGTTCCTGGCTTGTCTTGCATCAATTATATATCGACTAAATTTTTACTTTCAGTTAAGTGAAGAGTTTATTTTTCCTCTAGAAATATTTATTCAAATTAATATTGTTTTAGCTATTTTTAATTTGCTACCTTTAAATCCTCTAGATGGTTCAAGAATTCTTCCATTAATAGTTAGAAATTCAAGAACACTTTATAATATTGAGGTCTATGGACCAAGAATTTTAATTGGACTAATTATTTTAAATTTGATAGGTATCCCTATTTTATCAACAATAATTTTAACACCTGTATCTATTATTTTCCATTTATTAACAGGTACATAATTGAAAAAAATCTTTTCAATTTTCGGCTCTACTGCAATTGGAAAATCTAGCTTAGCAATAGAACTAGCCAAAAAAATAAATGGTGAAATTATAGGTGTCGATTCAAGACAAATTTATAGTGGAATTCCAATTGGTACTGCTCAACCTGATTCCACCCAATTAAACGAAATACCGCATCATTTAATAGGATTTAAGAGTCTTAATGAGAAAATATCCGCTGGAGAATATATTGAATTGATTGATAATAAAATTGAGAAGATTATTCAAAAAAATAAATTTCCAATTCTTTGTGGTGGTACTGGTCTGTATTTTAAATCTTTGAAAGAAGGAATATTTGAAGGAAGTCATACAAATCAAGATATAAGAAGTAGGCTTGAAGAAGAATATGAAGTTGATAAAGAAAAATTATTCAGAAAACTTCAAAAAATTGATCCTGATTACTCCATTAAAGTTCATATCAATAATAAAAAAAGATTAATTAGAGCACTTGAAGTTTTTGAAACTACTGGAAAGCCAATGTCCAAAAATTTTGATTCTTTATCGAAAAACAGCAGATATGCTAATGATTACTATTTTGTTTATTTAAAAATGCATGCTGATTTTTTGCATCCCAGAATTTTAAAAAGGATCGAATATATGATTAAGAATGGTATGATAAATGAAGTTGAAGAAATAATTAATAGTAGAATAAATATTTCTCATATTGATTACATAGGCTTTAAAGAAATTTCATCTTTTATAAAAAAAGAAATCTCAATTAATGAAGCCATTGAAAATATTTTTGTGAGGACAAGACAATATGCCAAAAGACAAAAAAAATGGTTTAATGCAAATAGCTATGATATCTCATTTGATATACATGAGATTTCTAAAAATGATATAGTTGATAAATTGATTCAAATAAACTAATTTTCGCAAACAATTGGAGAATTAAATGCTAAAAAGCAAACATCTTATCGGCCTAGAACATTTTCCAATTTCTGATTTGAATAAAATAATAGATACTTCTTTTAAGTTCAAAGATATACTTCAGACAGAAAGCAGAAAAGCTATTCTTCTTAAAGGTAAAACTATTGTAAACATGTTCTTTGAAAATTCTACACGAACCAAAATTAGTTTTTCATTAGCTGAAAAAAGATTAGGCGCTGATAGTATTAATTTTTCTGCCTCTACAAGCAGTGTAAAAAAGGGTGAAACTTTAAAAGATACCGTTCAAAATATTGAATCAATGAAAATTGACGGCGCAGTTATAAGGCATGGACATCCTGGCTCTGCATTAAAATTAACAGAATACATTGATGGAGCAGTAATTAATGCTGGTGATGGTTCTCATGAACATCCTACTCAAGCTATTCTTGATTTGGTTACGCTTAAAGAGAAATTTGGAAAAATTAAAGGTCTTAAAGTTGGAATTATTGGTGATATCTTAAATAGTAGGGTAGCAAGAAGTGATATTTTTGCACTGAAAAAACTTGGAGCAGAAGTTGTAGTTTGTGGCCCTAGCACTTTATTGCCTAGTGATGCTAAAAAACTTGGAATAAATATTACATACAACTTAGACGAAGCTCTCAATTGGTGTGATGCGGTTATAGCTTTACGTATTCAGTTGGAAAGAATGCATTTAGGAAGGATTCCCTCAAAAAGAGAATATCATAGCGAATTTGGTCTTACTTTTGAAAGAATTAATAAATTGAAAAAAGATATTGTTATTATGCATCCTGGTCCAATGAATCGTGGTGTAGAAATTGATAGTAAAGTTGCTGACTCAGATAATGCTGTCATACTTGACCAAGTGTTAAATGGAGTTGCATCGAGAATGTCTATTCTTTATTTGCTATTAGGTGAAGGAGATATGAAGTTATGATTTTAGGTAAGAGTACAAAGAAACTTTTATTTAAATCTGGTAGAATAATCGATCCATTTACCAAAAAAACATTTAATGGGGATATTCTTATCGAAAATGGAAAAATTTCAAAGATTAGTGAATCTATTCCATCAAGAGGTAAAGATTATTGTGTTATAGATTGTAAAGGGTTAGTTGTTACTCATGGTTTTTGTGATATTCATGCCCATTTTAGAGAACCTGGAAGAGAAGATAAGGAAACTTTAGAATCAGGATCTTTTGCAGCTTTGGGTGGAGGGTTTACTCAAGTTTGTACTATGGCTAATACAGACCCAATTATTGATTCTCCTGAACATATTCATTATATAGTTAGCAAGAGTTCAAAACTTCCAATTGATATTTTTCCTATAGGTGCTGTATCAAAAGGCTTAAAAGGAGAAGATTTAACAGAAATGTTATTGATGCAGAAAAATGGCGCCATTGCTTTTAGTGATGATGGTATGCCTATACAAAATGCACAATTTATGAAATTAGCTTTAACATATGCTAAAATGCTTGATGTCCCAATTATGAATCATGCTGAGGATATTTTTCTTAGAAATAATGGAGTTATGAATGCTTCTACAACATCAAATAATTTAGGTTTAAAAGGTAATACTAGCTTAGCTGAAGCTATAATGGTCTACAGAGATTTATTGTTAGCTCAATCATTAAGCTCAAAACTTCATTTATTACATATTTCAACTAAACAAACTGTTGATTTATTGAAGCAATATAAAAAGAAAAATTCCTTAATTACTTCAGAGGTATCTCCGCATCATTTATTTTTTATCGATGAAGATGTCAATGCCTTTGATACAAGTTTAAAAGTTGCTCCTCCTGTAAGAGGAAAAGAAGATAGGAAAGCATTAATTGAGGCTATAAAGTCAGGTCTTATCGATTGTATTGCTACAGATCATGCACCACACACTATTGAAGATAAAGAAACTACCTTTAATGATGCTGAATTTGGCATGATTGGTTTAGAGTCCTGTTTTGGTGCTGTAAACAAAGTTTTGGTAAAACAGAATGGCATGAGTTTAAAATCCTTGATTGAAAAACTTACTGTAAATCCAAGAAAGGTGATGAACTTAGATCAAGATTTATTTTCTGTTGGTTGTAAAGCTCAGATAACTGTTTTTGATCCTAATGAAAAATGGGCGTTTTCCAATGAGCATATTTTTTCAAAATCATCTAACTCTCCATTTCTAGGAAAAGAACTGATTGGAAGAGTGAAATATGTTGTTTCAAAAAACCAATTTTTCTCAATATAAAATCTCTTGCATTAATCATTGACTAATGAGAACACATCAATTAAGTTTTGGGGCATTTTTATAGGATTATGAAAAAGACGACAAAAACTATATCAGCAAAAGATGTCAACCAGCAATGGTGGCTATTTGACGCATCTAATCAGGTGCTTGGAAGATTTGCGTCTGAAGTAGCTCAAGTTCTTAGAGGAAAACATCGTCCTGATTATTCTCCAAATATTTATATGGGAGATGCTGTTATTATAGTTAATGCTGATAAGATAAGAGTTACTGGTAATAAATCTGAAACCAAAAAATATTTTAGACATTCAGGATATCCTGGTGGTGTTAAATATGCTAGTTTTAGCGAGCTAATGAAAAATGATTCTGATAAAGTAGTTCTTAATGCAGTAAAAGGTATGTTACCTAAAAATAAACTTGGAAGAGAAATTTCTAAACATATTAGAATTTATAAAGATACTAATCATGGGCATGAAGCGCAGCAACCCAAAGAATGGAGCTCCAATTAATGAATAAAGAATATTTTAACGGCGTTGGAAGAAGAAAGAATTCAACTGCTAGAGTTTATCTTTCAAGTGGAAAAGGAAAATTTTCTATTAACAACGTTTCAGATGATATTAATACTTATTTAAAAAGAGAGTCATTAGTTATTCATGCAGTAAAGCCCCTTGAAGTTTTAAATTTAAAAGGTAAATATGACATTAAAATTAATGTTCAAGGCGGTGGATTAACTGGTCAAGCTGGTGCAATTCAATTAGGTATCGCTAGGGCATTATTAAAAATAGATGAAGAATTTAGATCTCAACTTAAATCTCATGGTTTGTTAACCAGAGATGCTAGAGAAGTTGAAAGAAAAAAATATGGTCAACCGGGAGCTAGAAAGAAGTTCCAATTCTCAAAAAGATAAAAGTATGCAAAAAATTACAAAAGAAGATTTACTTAATACTGGCGCTCATTTTGGACATGTTAGTAGTAAAACAGATCCAAATTTTAAAGATTTCGTTGTAGCACAAAAAAATGGAATTGACATAATTAATTTAGATGATACGCTTGATGGTTTAGATAGGGCTTTAAATTTCATTTCAAATATTATCCAAAGAAACGGAGAAATTCTTTTTGTCGGTACCAAAAAGCATGCAAAGGATGTTATTCAGCAAGAAGCTGATAGGTGTGGAATGTTTTATGTTGTTGAAAGATGGCTTGGTGGAACTCTCACTAATTTTTCTACGATTAAAAAAAGTATTAAGAGATTGCATTCTTTAGAAAAAGAAGGTTCTGCAATTTTTGATGATTTAACCAAAAAAGAACTTTTAATGTTAAACAGAGAAAAAATCAAGCTATCTGATCAGCATAGAGGTATCAAGGATATGAAAAAGCTTCCAAATGCAATTTTTATTGTAGATGGGAAAACAGAATCAATTGCCATTCAAGAAGCTATAAAACTTGAAATACCAATTATTTGTATTGTTGACTCAAATACAGACCCAACCCTTTGTGATTATCCTATTCCTGCAAATGATGATTCTATTAGAACAATTCAATTAATAGTAAATGAAATTGTAAATACAATTATCTCGGTTAGTAAAAAAGATGATGATAAATCTGAATCTTTTTCAGATGAAAAAGAAGAAAAAAAGGTTAGTTAAATGAGTGTTGATGCGAATTTAGTTAAAACTTTAAGAGAGAGAACCGGTGCAGGTATGATGGATTGCAAAAAAGCTTTAGTTGAAGCAAATGGTGATTTAGATGTTGCAGTAGATCATTTAAGAAAAGCCGGAATCGCCAAAGCTGCAAAAAAATCATCAAGAGCTGCTAATGAAGGTATTATTTTCTCATACATTCATCCTGGAAGCAAATTAGGAGTTTTGGTAGAGCTCGGATGTGAAACAGATTTTGTAGCAAAGACTGAAGGTTTTAATGATTTAGCTGCTTCAATTGCTATGCAAGTAGCTGCATCAAATCCATTAGCCGTTGATGAATCTGGAATCTCAAAAGAAATTCTTGATAAAGAGAAAGAAATTTTTATAGATCAGGCAAAATCATCAGGCAAGCCTGAAAATGTCATCGAAAAAATTGTTGAAGGAAAGTTAAATAAATTTATTGAGGATAATTGCCTTGTTCATCAGTCATTTGTAAAAAATCCTGATATGAATATCTCTCAATTAGTTCAAGAAGCTGTAGCAAAACTTGGAGAAAATATTACAATCAATAGATTTGTAAGATTTGCTCTAGGTGAACAATCAAATTAGAGTATGTTAAATCAAAGTATCGATTCTGCTAAGTCTAAAATGGAACAGACTATTTCGTTCGTTAAAAGTGAAATTGGTAAAATAAGGACTGGTAGAGCTAATACTGAAATGTTTAATAACATCCTTGTCAATTATTATGATAATGAAACTCCACTAAATCAGGTTGCAAATATTGCAGCAATAGATGCAATTACTATTAGTATTCAGCCTTTTGATAAAACTGTTATTGATAACATTGAAAAGGCTATTATTGAGTCTGATTTAGGATTAAATCCTTCCAACAATGGTAATAGCATAATGATTACTTTTCCACCATTGTCTGCGGAGAGAAGACACGAGTTAGTTAAGGTAGCTTCAAAGATCATTGAAGATGGAAGAATTTCAGTACGTAATATAAGAAGAGAGATTATTCAATCTGCTAAACGTATTGAAGATGAACAAAATATATCTGAAGATAATATGAAGACATTCTTAGATGACATTCAAGAGGTTACTGATTCTTTTATTAACAGACTTAATTCTCTTCAGAAAGACAAAGAAGTAGAAATTTTAGATAAGTAAAATTTGCTTAATCTATTCGCACTTGGACCAGCCGCAATCTTTACAGATTAAGCATCCACCCTCATCAAATATGCCATGGCCCTCGCATTCTTTACAATACATTCCTTTGGGTTTTTGGGAAGGAGATGAGCCTTCTTCTGCTATTTCAAATTGGCTTTTTTGTTCCTGGGTAGGAGATTCGCCATTTACAAAAGTTTCTAGAGCTCTTCCAATTGCATCAGGAGTTGAAAGAATAAGTTGACCATCTTCCCATGTAGGGTTCGGACCACTAATTCCTTTCAATTGATTGATTATGCTGTTTGGATCAACACCAGAACGTAATGCTAGTGAAATAAGTCTACTAATTGCCTCAGTTTGAGCAGCAACCGTACCACCTGCTTTACCGATAGCTGTAAACACTTCACAAAGACCATTTTCATCTTCATTAACTGTTATATACAGTGTTCCGTCACCAGTACGCATACGTCTAGTTTTTCCTTCCGTAATTGACGGACGGTTGCGAGCAGTTTTCATTTCTGTATTTTGAGATGCTTCTTCTTTATTTTCTGATGATTTATCGTCGGTAATTAAGATACCTTCTCTTGATCCTTCACGATAAACTGTAATACCTTTTAGATCAGTTTTGTATGCGGTCATGTAAATGTCTTCAACAGTATCTACACTAGTCTCTTCTGCAAGATTAACAGTAGATGAAATAGAACTATCGATGAATCTCTGTACTACACCTTGCATTTTAACTCTAAAATATGGATCAACATTATGTGCTGTAACGACATATTCTGGTAAGTTTTCATCTGTTCCAAACATTTCTTGTACAACTGGATGATAAACAGTAAAGGTATCAAATTCTTTACCTAGGCTATCATTCTTTTTCACTTTTCTTTGATAAGATGTCGCAAAAATTGGTTCAACACCAGAAGTGACTCGCGCTACAATAGCACCACTACCTGTCGGTGCGACAGTTGTAAGAGTACAATTTCTAATTCCATTGTTTTTGATTTTAGTTTGTAATTTTTTTGGAAGATCCTGAACAAATAGACTTTGTGAATATCCATCCCAATCGAAGTTTGGGAACTGCCCTTTTTCTTTTGCTAGATCTACACTTGTTTCATACGCTGTGTCCCTGTGAATTTCCATAATTTTAGCTATGGTTTCTAATGCTTCATCCGAATCATACTTGATTCCCATTTTAACAAGCATATCACCAAGACCAAGTATTCCAAGTCCAACTCTTCTATCGTTCACGGCATTCTGTTTTTGCTCTTCTAGTGCATGACGATCTAAGTTGTAGTCGATTACATTATCAAGAAATCTTGCTCCTATTGCGGTTGTTTCTTTGAAACCGTCAAAGTCAAAATTACCATCTTGATCAACAAAACGTTCTAAGTTTAATGCGCCTAAATTACAGCACCCACCGTCTGGTAATGGCTGTTCTGCGCATGGATTGGTGGATACTAATGGGCTACAATATTCAGCATTATGATATTTTGTCATTGTGTCCCAAAAAAGAAGTCCTGGTTCTGCGCTGGCATGAGCATGTTCAATTATTTTCATCCACAGCTCTTTGGCTTTGACGGTTGTATATGTTCTTCCGCCCCAATGCAAGTCAAAATCAGAATCAGATTGGACTGCATCCATAAAATCATCTGTTAATAAAACTGAAATATTAGAATACTTGACCATGTCAACATCACCAGTTTTGATTTCAATAAACTTCTCTATGTCCGGATGATCAACACGTAGTGTTTGCATATTTGCACCTCTTCTACCGTGCTGAGCTATGGTATTAGTGTTTTCACTAAAAAGGTTCATAAATCCAACCGGTCCACAAGAATTACCTCCAGTTCCCAGAATTTCATCTCCTCCTGGTCTAAGAACAGATAAATCGTGTCCACAACCGCCACCATATTTATATGTCATAGCTTCTTGTATTACACAATCATAAATTGATTTGATAGAGTCATCTTTAATTCCGACAACATAACAATTATTAAGGGTTGTTGTGATATCTTCACGTCCAGCACCATGCATAATTCGACCACCGGGTACAAATTTAAAATTCTTAAGTGCTTCAAAAAAAGCAGCTTCCCATTTATCTTGGAGTTCTGGTGTTTTTTCAACACTTGCTAAGGCATTTGCCTGGCGTTTCCATAATTCCCAAGGGTTTTTCTCTCCTGGGGCTAGGTATTTCATTTTAAGAACGCTTCGACCAAGATCGTCTTCTTTATAATAATTATCTATTTTGTATTCTTCAGGACAACTTTCGTTTTCTTTATCTTGATCCATTGACTCTTTAACATTGTAGCCAAGGATTTGATTTTTTAGTTCAGAATCAATTTTTGGATTCTTATCCGATTCTGTTGGAAAGTTTATTTCAATTGCTTCCGCCATAATTCTTAATTCTCACCCTTTATATATTAATATTTTACGCGTCAAAAAACGCCGTTTCTCTAAAAGAGATTATTTTTTTGCAAATACATAGCTTTCGAAAAGCTAATTGGCTGGCTAGGCAACTTATTTATTTTTTTTTATTTGAGTCAAGTTTAAAAATGCAAAAAATCATATTTTTTAATAAAAGGCATAAGTTTTTTAGTAAATATCCCTCATTAGTCACATTTTTTTGCCTACTTGTTTTGCATTATTTTCTGTATTAATATTTGTATCAATAATGCATATATGACAGAAGTAAAATTGAACAATAAATTCACATTAAACGATAAATACACATTACTTGAAGGTAGAATAATTCTATCTGGAATACAAGCGCTCGTACGTCTACTGCTAGATCAAAACAGAGCTGATTTAATCAAGGGAATAAATACAGGTACTCTAGTATCTGGGTACAGAGGTTCTCCTGTAGGAATGTTAGACATCAATTTAGTAAGAAATAAAAAATTACTGGATCAGCATAATATTAATTTTATTCCTGGAGTTAATGAAGATTTAGGTGCAACACTCATATATGGAAGTCAAATGGCTGGAATGGTATCAAACGTCAAGTATGATGGTGTTCTTGGAATGTGGTATGGAAAAGCACCAGGCGTAGATCGATCAGGAGATATTTTTAGACATGCAAATTTTTTAGGAGTTGGTAAAAATGGAGGTGTATTAGCAGTAGCAGGTGATGACCCTTCTTGTAAATCATCAACTCTTCCATCACAGTCTGAACCAGCATTATTTGATGCTATGATGCCAATTTTTTATCCTGGAAATGTACAAGAAATCTTAGACTTAGGAAGATATGCCTATGAAATGTCCAGATATTCTGGATTATGGTCTGGTTTTAAAATTGTAACTGATATCGCCGATGCATTTGGAAGCGCTATTGTTCATCCTGAAAGAATTAATATTAATATTCCAAACTTCCAATATAATGGTCAACCTTGGAAACATACTCAAAATGCTAAATTAGTTGGACATCATAGTTTGCCAACAGAAAAAGAAATCCACTTGGGAAGAATTAAAGCTGCTAAGCATTTCTTAGCTTCAAATAATATTAATAAAATCACTGTTAAGTCTGATAGTGATTCAATAGGTATTATTACAGCTGGAAAGACTTATTATGATATTGTTGAAGCTTTAGATTCTCTTGGATGGGATGAAGCATTTTTGAATGAAAAGGGAATAAGGATACTTAAGCTTGGAGCAACTTTTCCTGTTGACAGTAATATAATTGAGCAATTTTCTAAAAATTTAAATGAAATTTTTGTTATTGAAGAAAAAAGATCATTTATTGAAATGTTAATAAAAGAAGAAGTTTATAATTATCCCAATAAACCGCTAATCATTGGTAAAAATGATGAGCATAATAATTCATTAATTCCTGGATATGGTGAATTAACGGCAGACGATTTATCTAGAATTATTTTTAATCGTTATGCTTCAAAATTTGGCGTTGAATCAGATAATAAAAAAATTAATATCATTTCAGAGGTTGACAATAGAATCTACGGAGAGTCTTTAACTTCAAGATCAATGTATTTTTGCTCTGGATGTCCACATAATACTTCAACTGTTAAATTGCCTGAAGGTGATTCAGCTTTTGGGGGTATTGGCTGCCATTTAATGGCAATGTTTGTTGATGATGGTAAAGCTTTTGGAACAACTCATATGGGAGGTGAAGGTGCTCAATGGGCAGGTATGGAACCTTTTATTGAAAAAGAACATATGTTTCAAAATATTGGTGATGGTACTTTTTTCCATTCCGGTTCATTAGCCTTAAGACAAGCTATAGCAGCTGATTCACATATTACTTACAAAATTTTATATAATAGAGCTGTAGCAATGACCGGAGCACAAGACCCTGACGGGGGACTCGACTTACCTGAATTAACGAAATATCTCAAATCTCAAGGTGTAAAAAAAGTTATTATAACCACGGACAACACTGATGCTTATAAATCAATTGAAAAGTCTAGATGGGATAAAGATATTGAAATAATGCACAGAGATAAAATTGTAGATGCTCAAAAAAAATTAAAAGCTATTAAAGGAGTAACGGTTTTAGTCCATGATCAATCTTGTGCAGCAAATTTAAGAAGATTAAGAAAACGTGGCTTGGTACATGAGCCAAAGAAAAGAATATTTATTAATGAAGCAGTTTGTGAAGGCTGTGGAGATTGTGGAGTTAAATCTAATTGCTTAAGTGTTCAACCAATTAAAACTGAATATGGAAGAAAGACTCAAATTGATCAACCATCATGTAATAAAGATTACTCCTGCGTTGAAGGAAATTGTCCATCATTCATCCAGGTCATACCATCTGAAAAAGATGATAAAAGAAAATTACCCGCTATTGGATTCGATCCATCTGTTTTACCAAATCCTAATAAGATTCAAAAAGATGTGGCGAATATATTCATGCTTGGTATTGGAGGAACTGGTGTAGTAACTGTAAATCAAATTATTTCTACTGCGGCATTTATTGAAAACAAAAAGGTAATATCTCTTGACCAAACTGGGTTAAGTCAAAAAGGCGGTTCTGTCGTTTCTCATTTGAAGATAGTTAATGACAATAAAGAATATTCCAGTAGAGTTGCTAATGGTGAATCTGATGCTTATTTAGTATTTGATTTGCTTACAGGAGTGAATCCGAAAAATATGGCAAAATTAAGTTCTAATAATTCAACTTCAGTTATCTCAACATCTGAAATACCAACAGGGGACATGGTAAGATCTACTGCCGAAGAATATCCCGAAGCATCGTTTATGATTGATTTAATTAAAGAATATTCCAAAGATAATACTTTATTAAATGCAACTGAACTCTCTGAACATTTTTTTGGTAGCAATATGCAGGCAAATTTCATTGTGATTGGTGCTGCTTTTCAATCTGGTTGTATCCCAATCTCTAGCGAGTCTATAGAGAAAGCTATTGAAATGAATGGCGTAGCTGTAACACAAAATACAAACGCATTTAATATTGGAAGAAAAGTAGTTTCAGACCCTCATTGGATTGATACTATTGATTTATATAGATCTGGTAGCTTAGTTTCAAAACCAAGATTATCTTCAGATGCTTCAAGTTTGATTGATTCAATTACTCCAGATTCAGAATTAAGAAGAATTCTTGAATATAGAACTCAAGAATTGATTGAATATCAAAACCTTTCTTATGCAAAAGAGTATATTCAATTTGTTGGAAATATTTTTGAAAAAGAACAAACAACTAGATCAAGCTCTGAACTGACTCATAATGTTGCAAAATATTTATTCAAATTAATGGCAACTAAAGATGAATATGAAGTAGCTCGATTATCTCTTAAAGCTGAACTAAGCTCCGCAATAAGTGAGGAGTTTGGTAAATCTGCTAAAATTAATTATATGCTTCATCCTCCTTTTCTAAAGGCAATGGAAAATATCCCTATTTTGAATATGTTACCTGGAGTTAAATCGAAATTAGCTTTGGGTTCTTGGTTTAAAATATTTTATGTAATGCTAAAAAACATGAAATTTCTAAGAGGAACGCCATTTGATTTTATGGCGTGGTTTAGTAGCGATGTTAGAAAAGCTGATAAGAAAGCTTTAGATCATTATAAATCCGTTTTAACGAAGAACATGGACGAAATCGGAAATGGAAAATATAAAAATTTAAAAGATTTTTCTGTTTTACCTGATATTATTAGAGGTTATGAAGAAATTAGATTAGGTACTATGACAGAATTTTACCAAAAATCTGATAATCTTTTCAAGTCTTAGAAATCTATTTCTATTTATCCTTATACAATTTATATTTGTTCTTAATAGAAATTTTAAAATAGGAAGCATCAATGTATAAATTTTTTTTAATATTATTAGGACTCTTAAGTTTTACTTTTGCTCAACATAATCATAATCACGCTATTGATGATAATGGATACATAAGATGTTTAACCGATGAGCTTGAACAAGAATTACAACTTTTAAACCCTGAATTTATAGCAGAAAGAGATGCACAATTAGAAAAAGCCAAACAGCTTTTAAGAGAAAATCCTCAATGGAGGACTGATAGTAGTACTCAAAATACAATTTATATTCCTGTTGTTTTTCATGTTCTTTATTTTAATTCGGGAGACAATACGTCAGCTTTTCAAATTGGCGCAAATTTTGATCAAATTAATTTAGATTTTCAAAATCTTAATCCTGATGGTGATGAAATTCCATCAGCTCCAAATCCAAGTGATGCACCTTATGATCCAGGCGTTGATTACAGTCATCAAGCTGTAAGAGGAACTCATAATGTTGTATTTGTTGGAGCAGCAGGTGAAACTGCTGGAAGTCAATTAATCGAGGGTACTACAATATTAAGATATCAAATCAATTCCTCTAGTGTAAGCGGTGTTAGTGATGCAAGTAGCACTGCTAGTGGAATTACCCCTGATCAGAGTTCGTGGCCTGGAGGTTCAGGTGGATATAAGAATGGATATTTAAATATTTATATTGCACCTTTAACTGGTGGATTATTGGGTCAAGCTTATTTAGGATTCCCAGAATCAGTTGTTTTAAATGATAGTGTTGGTTCAGTAGAGAATCCAGGATCTACTTCAGGATACAATCGTGGACGTACTTTAACTCATGAGTTAGGTCATAATTTTACCTTTAATCATGTTTTTAACTCCAGCAATTGTGGAGATTTTCTTTGGAATGACATTCCTGCTCAATATGTTAATAATCGAGGAGCAAATATTTATGAATGGCCTGCAGGAAGTGGAAATTTTTGGGGTAGAGACGGTGAAAATAGTTGTATTTCATCCACTGGTAAAGGTGATCAGTTCATGAACTACATGGACTATGTTTATGACGACCAAATGAGAATGTTTTCTGAAGAGCAAGCTCTTGATGGGTACGCATGGGCTCAATCTAGAACTTGGGCTCAGGTTGTAAGCGGTGTTAATACTCAAATATCATCAAGCGTATCTTATGCAACATCAGATGATGGTTTTACAGTTGATGTAACTTTTGGTGAAGAGGTTTCAGGTTTTACCCAAGATGATTTGGTTTTGACTAATGCAACGGTAACAGCTTTTAATGATGCTGATGGAACTAATTTTAGTTTTGATGTAGAAGCTATTACTGATGGTGAAGTAAAAGTATCGATTGAAGCAAATAGTTGTGTTGGGGTTGATTCTGGAAATAATAATTTTGAATCTAATGAGGTTGTAGTAATAGTAGATAGAGCTGTACCAATTGCTGGATCCCTGTCAATTGATAATATTAAGGATTCACAATATATAACTCAGGCTCCATCATTAAATCTTTCATTGAATGACTTTACGGATGTTACGAGCGGAGTTGGATTGTACTACGTCTCAGTAGGACTTTCTCCACAAGGACAAGAAATTTTACCTTTTACAGCATTTTCAGATTCTGGAATTAATTTGAATAATTTAGGTTTACTTGATTATCAACAATACTATGTAAATGTTTATGCTCAAGACTTAGTTGGTTTAAATTCTTCTACAGTTAGTTCATCATTCTATTACTTTGGAACCCTACTTGGTGATTCTAACAATGACTGGATAATAAACTTTGAAGACTATGCAAGTTTCATTTCAAATTACCCTGGAGTAGATATTGCACCTGTAACTGGAAGTGCACCTTATTTCTTCCCTAATTTTGATGGAGTTTCTGATGCAAATGATTTAGCAATGTTTGAATCAATGTGGAATTGGTCAATTAATGAGAATGGTAGAACAGTTCCAAATTACACATTGCAAGGTGATTCGCCATTTTTAAGAATTTTAAATGGAAAATTAATAGTTAGATTCCCTCAAGAGGCATCTACGGCTCAATTTTATTTTGAATATGACACTGAAAAATACTTAATTGATTATTTATCAAGCAACTTAAATAATAATTTGGTTTTAACTGCAAACAATCAAGAAGATGGAATTATTCAAGTTGAATCAGCAGATTTTAGATTAGACAGATCTACTCCTTTAGAAATGACATTTAGTTTTCAAAATCTTACCGATACTTACGAATTTATGAGAGTAAGCTATTCTTCTTACAATAAATCCAATCAGCTCGTTTCAGAAGGATACAATTTAATTCAAACCGCTCCATCGACATATCGTTTGTCTCAGAGCTATCCAAATCCATTTACTGATGGTGGTACAACTATTGAGTTTGATATGCCTGTTACGGAGAATATAACTATGGTTATACTTGATATTCGAGGTAGAGCAGTTAGAACTTTGATTGATAAAGAACAGCGTTTTGGTTATCAGTCTGTTGTTTGGGATGCAAAAAATGACGACGGTGATGATGTTAGTAGCGGAGTATATTTTTACCAGATTCGATCATCAAACTTTAATGCTGTTGGCAAGCTTGTATTTGTTAAGTAGATTGCAAAATGCTGACCCAAAGACCAACTTTATCTGATATACAAAAAGCACGCGTTCGTACAGAATTTATAGTTCGTAAAACTCCAATCTTAACCTCAGAATATTTCAATGATTTATTAGGAATGGAATTATTTTTTAAGTGCGAAAATTTTCAGAAAACTGGATCATTTAAAATCAGAGGCGCATCAAATGCAGTGTTCTCATTAACTGATGAAGAAGCCAAGCAAGGCGTTGCTTGTCAATCATCAGGAAATCATGGAGGAGCTATTGCTTGCGCTGCACATTTAAAAGGTGTTCATGCAGATATCGTCATGGCAAAGAGTGTTTCAAAAGCAAAGATACATAATGTTCAAACCTATAATGGTAACATGATATTTTGTGATACTATGGCACAAAGAGATGAATTATTCTATAACACCGTAAAAGATAATAACAGAATATCAATTCACCCTTATGATAATTTTGATGTAATGGCTGGACAGGGAACTATAGCATTAGAAATTTTAGAACAAGTATCTGAATTTGATTCAGTTGTTGTTCCTATTGGTGGCGGAGGTTTAATTAGCGGTATATCTATTGCTCTTAAAGAATTAAAACCTGATGCAAAAGTAATTGGTTGCGAGCCAGAAAGCGTTGATGATACATTCCAAATGTATAAAGCTAATAAACGTATTGAAATGACTCATAGAGAGTCTGTAGCAGATGGTTTAATGGCTATTGTTGGTCAATTAACACTTCCTATTATTCAAGAGAATGTAAGTGATATTGTATTAGCTACAGAACAGGAGATTATTGATACTACTAGACTTATTTGGGAGCGTATGAAAATTGTTATTGAGCCTTCATGTGCTTTGGCTTTAGCGAGCGTTATTAAAAACAAAGAAAAGTTTATTGGACAGAAAGTGGTTTTAGTTATCACAGGTGGTAATGTAGACCTTGTTTCTTTGCCTTGGCTTAAAGTTGGTAAAGAGTAATCCCTAATAAAAAATTTTACGTAATAAAAAAGCCCTCAAAAATGAGGGCTTTTTTATTTTATTAAGAAAAACTCTATTTCTTACAGATCGTAGCCTAAACTAAGAGATGTAAATCTACCCATTTCAGGGCCTAAGAAAGTTTCTCTATGAACAACATCTGTGATGTTGTCAATTGATAAACCAACTGATAGTCCGTCAACCGATTCTAAATTCCATTTAGCATTTACGCCAACTGTATAGAATCCTTCAAC
>Ga0163179_10000150_pt1 | contig 47847 bp, 36 predicted proteins | sample AtlANTMetagenome_FD_109643 | JGI IMG/M metagenome (GOLD analysis project Ga0163179, IMG submission 109643) | Marine eukaryotic phytoplankton communities from the Atlantic Ocean - Atlantic ANT 2 Metagenome | ecosystem: Environmental > Aquatic > Marine > Oceanic | place: North Atlantic Ocean... | reverse complement strand
GCTGCCGTCCCTGTCCCCAGGCTGGTGACGGAGGGGAAGGGGGGCTGGTCAGCCGGGTCGTTCGGGTCACTGGCGTTCCCCACCTCACGTCCGTCGTCGAAACCGTCGTTGTCGCTGTCGGCATTGTTCGGGTCGGTTCCGGTGCTGTTGGCGTCCACCAGCACTCCACCGTTGTCTTCCGCTCCATCGAGGAGGCCGTCCCCGTCTGTGTCGGGCTGAAGGGGGTTGGTCCCCGTTTCAGTCCCACTTACCCAGGTGCCTCCATTGTCCTCGACATGGTCCTGCAGTCCATCGTCGTCGGTGTCGTCGTTATTGGGGTCGGTTCCCAGCCCGAATTCTTCCAGGTTGGTGAGCTGGTCGGCGTCGTTGTTAGCAGCAGCGTCTCCGGGGTCAGCAGGGTCGAGCCCGTTGTCTTCCTCCCAGCTGTCAAGCATGCCGTCGTTGTCGGCGTCGGTGAGATCGGAGAGGCCGAAAATCTCGAATTCATTGACCTGGAAAAATGCTCCGCCTCCCAGTCCTGTAGCGGTGGTGGCAAGGCGGATGGTGGTGTAGGACGGGGGGGTGGCAAAGTCGACGCCTCCGCCGTCCCAGCGAATGACCTGGTTGCGGGCAGTCCAGAGGTTGCTCCCAGCGTGGGAGAAGATCGTCGTGAAGTTCACCCCATCGTTGGATCCCTGCACTTCCCAGTCCACGGGATCACGGCCGGGGGTGTCATTTCCGGAGGCGATCGTGAAGTGACTCAGGGTGACTGGCTGGTCGAAGGTGGCCTGGACCCATTGGGCCGAGTTTGGATCATTACCACAGCACCATTTATCGTTGCCTCCGCCAATGCGGTTATCGAATACGTTGAAAGCTCCCTCAGGAGGGCCAAAATTTTGCTTACTGCTTGATGCGAAGACAGCGTTGTAATTGGTGTTGGCATCGGGAGAACCGTCGTTCTCCGGATCGGTCAGGTCCCCTCCGAGGAGAGCGCCAGTTCCAATTCCGAGGATTTCGGATGCGTGTGTGGGAGGGTTCGCTGCAAGCAGGGCGAGAATGCTGCAGAGGGAGATAATCGAGCGAGCTTTCATGATGTATGATGTGTGCGTCTTGAAAAAAAAGACCCCTTGGGGAAGATCCCCAGGGGTCGTGAAGTGTTCGGGCAGGTTTTCCGCCCTGCAAGCTATCGCCGGCGCCTGAGGAAAAGCCCAAGGCCAGCCAAGCCAAAGAGGCTGAAGACGGAAGGCTCCGGTACGGCGGTGCCGAAGAACTCGATCTCATTGAGCTGGAAGAATGCGCCTCCGCCCAGTCCGGTGGAGTCCGTGTTCATGCGAAGGGTAGTGTAGCCGGCCGGAGTGGAAAAGTCGCCGCCCTCCACCGACCACGAGATGACCTGGTTACGGGCGGTCCACACATTGCTATCCGTGTTGCTGAAGATGTTCACGAAGTTGACCCCGTCGTTGGAGCCCTGGATCTGCCAGTTGACCGGATCACGGCCGGGGGTGTCATTTCCGGAAGCGAGGGTGAAGCCACTGAGAATCATCGGCTGGTCGAAGGTGGCCTGGACCCATTGGGCCGAGTTTGGATCATTACCACAGCACCATTTATCGTTGCCTCCGCCAATGCGGTTGTCGAATACGTTGAAAGCTCCCTCAGGGGGGCCAAAATTTTCCTTACTACTTGCTGCGAAGACGGCGTTGTAACCGGTGTCAGCATCAACAGCCCCGTCGTTCTCCGGGTCGGTCAGGTCCCCTCCAATCAGGGCATCGTTACCAACTCCAAGGATAACGGAGGCGTTACAGGTGAGCGCTGCACAGATCGAGAGGGCGCTCAGGGTGATGGTGTGGATTTTCATGGGTGTGGTGGCTGGAAATTCTGAATTCTGCAGGGGGCAGGTCGGGAAATTGCCGGAATTGAGGCCCAAGTGCAAGGATTTCCTGAGCATTTGAGGCCACAAAACCCCTTTTTTATTAGGTTTTCCAGATAATCGACGGGCGATCTGCCTATTCTCTTGGGCCAATTACGAATCGGTAGAAATGTGGCGCAGCTTCCAAGGGCGTGACTTGGAAGGTGAGGATGTCGACTGCGGGATTGGAGCCGGGGACGCGATTATTGGAGAGAAGAGTCACATTGGCGGCCGGGAACCAGTTTTCGAGATCGGGGGAGGACTGGAGATCGACCTCGGCGAAGGCGGCGGCTGCCCGGCGCGGGATGCTGGCGATGAGAGTGTCCCCGAGGGAGAAGTCATGGGTAGGGCGAAGAAGGTCCGGTATCAGGGGGCTTCCACCGAGGAAGTATTCATCGATGACGCTCAGGCCATCCTTGTCGGGGTCGTCGTTATCGCCGGGGTTGCCGAACGCGGCCTTCCAGGTGGCGTAGTCGAGGAGGTCGGTGGTGCCCGGAGAGCCCCCGGCGACCGCGCTCGCCCGCCAGTTGGCGGCCAGGGTGTGATCCGGAGCGGTCCGGGGGGCGAGGAGGACCAGGGAGGCGCCTTCCCCGTCGGCTGCGGTGGGCCAGGGGGGGCTGTCGTCGTAGGTGAAGGACTGGACCGGGGAGCCGTCGGGCAGGAGGAGGGCGAGGTTCTCTCCCTGGTTCGCGAGGTTTCCGCTGAAGGTCCCGGCGACCGGGAGGCCGGTCCCGAATTCGGTCTCGAACGCGTCCCGGTTGCTGACGAGGAGGAGCCGCGCCCCGGGGGCGAGAGTGGTGCCTGCCGGGAAGGTGAAGGTAATTCCAGTAGTGGAGATTCCGGTGAGGTCGAGGGTGGTGTCCGGGCTTGCGTTGAGGAGCTCAAGGTATTCGGTCGCCTCGTCGCTGCCGGGAGGATTGTAGTAGATTTCAGAGACCACGAGGGTGTCGGTGGCCGGGAGGTTGCTGGCAGCGGTGCTTGTGACCGTGATGGAGTCGGTGCCCACTACTTCGCCGCGAAAGTCGATCGCCTCGAGGCTGAGGAGATTTGGGCCGGGACTGAGGGGGATGGAGATGGACCAGTCGTCGGTGCTGGTCCAGGTGGTGGGGAGAGGGTTCTCTGAGCCGGCCAGCCTGATTTCCCGTATATTGACCCAGCCACGACCCTCGAGGGAGACCGGAGTCGCGGAGGTGGAGAAATTGGCTCCACCGTTGGTGTCGATCCGGAAGGTGACCGGGCTGACCTGGTTGTCGATCTGGTCCAGCACGTAGTTGGAGCGTGAATTGATGTAACTGAGATCATCGTTGAGCTGGTCACCGCCCGGGATGAGTTCGTCGAGATGATCGGTCCAGTCCCGGATCCAGGTCTGGTTGTAGGTGGTGGTGCAGATGTCGTGGAGGTGACCGAGATACGTACGCCTGCGGGACGGGTCGAGGGTGAGCTCCTGAAGCTGGGAGTTCTGGAAGATGTTCCGGGTGGTGCTGAAGGCGAAGTCGACGTCGTGGGTGAAGTAAAGCATGCGGCCGTCGGGACGGAGGTAGAACTGCCCGTTGTGCCGGCTGTTGGCGAAGTAGGAGTCCCCGGCTCCGATCACGCAGCTGTAGGCGAGGGAGCGGAGCCACTGGTCCACGTCGAGCACGGTGTCGAGACCGTCATTGAAACTGGCCCCGGAGCGGTCGAACTGCCGAACCATGTTGATGACACCGCTGAAATCGTCGACTTCCTGGTTGTTCTTGATGAGGTAGTTCCAGCGGTAGTTCTCGGGGTTTGCACCCATGCTGGTGATGTTGGTGCCCACGACTCCGTCGGGTTGCGGAAGTTTGTAGCCCTCGCCGTCTGCGGTGGTCGGGTAGTAGACGAGTTCATACTCGTAGACTGTTCCGTCCGCCCCGTTTTCAAACTGGGAGTCCAGGAAGACGGAGCCGAAGCGGGCGAGTTGGAGAATGGCGGCATTGGTGTGGGCGGGGTCGGGAGAAATCACGTAGCAGAGATCGTTGAACTCTCCCGGCACGCCCTGGCTGGCGGTGGTGGCGAGGTCGAAGAGCAGTTCGCGAACGCCCGTGCCGACTCCCTCCGAGCGGTCGATGGCCAAGGTGCGGTGCACGCCACGGAAGAGATTGTCCTTTGGGAAGGCGATATTGAAACCCACGCGGGGTTGCTGACTGCGGGCGCGTTCACTGCCCTTGATGCGGACACCGCAGTTGTAGTAGATGTCACGTTCGTCGTAGATCACGGTGCAGCGCAGGCGGTCATTGCTCATCACGTTCCGGGTGGTGTGCATCCAGCTGGTGTCCTCCGGCGTCATGACGATGCGAAAGTTGTGGATCCCGGTGGAGGCGGCGCGGCCGTCATCGACCTCATACATGGCCCCGGACTCCGCCCCGGCAGCGGGGGTCAGGGATTTGGCCCCCTCCCCGTCAGTGGCCTCCACGTAGAACTGGATGGTCTGTCCCGAGGTGCCGCCGGGAATGGTGGCCTCGTAGGTGGTTCCATTCCCGGTTGGTGCCATGGGGATGAGCTGGAAAGGACCACTGTGCACGGAATAGAAGAGGCGCAGGTTGGCGACGGTGTCGGGATCAGAAGCCTCGATGCTGACGGTGACCGGTGTGCCGGGGGCGGGCACGGCAGGCCGGTGGGTCATGCCCCAGGTGGTGGGGCCGATGTTGGGTTCGAGCCGGGAGTTGGGTGCCCCGGGGGTGCCCAGGATGGACGGGCGGACCAGCTCCGTGGTGCGGGGGAGGCGATTGAAATAGAGGCGGGTATGGAAGAGGTTCGCGCCGCTGAGCCAGCGTGCCTTGAAGGATATTTCGTAGATTCTTCCGTTGGAGACGGATTCTCCGCCGGCGAGGGTGGTCTCAAGGTGATTGTGCATATGCTCGGTAGATCCGGTCGCCCGCAAGTGGAGAACGCGGTTACCCGGGTTTTCGGGATCGGGAACGACTGCGACATGGCGGTGATTGCCGAGGGCCCGCCATTCGTTGAGATTTCCATCCTGAAAGTCCCCGTCGCTGAGAAACTGCCGGGCGGCCCCGGTGGGGTCCTCGATGACGCTGATGTCGTCGAGCAGGACTTCTCCTTCCTCGAGGAGCCCAAAGACGAATTCCCGCCATTGGTTGTCCGGACCGACCGTGCTTGCACTAGCCCGTCCCACGTAGCTGTAGGTCTGCCAGGTGGTGCGGTCCAGTTCATCGCTGCCTGCCCAGGCGCCGGGAAGGCCGTTGTCGGATTGCGGGTCCCGGAGTTCAAGGGAGGAGCCCTGGCCATCGGGTGCCGAGGGCCAGCGACCCCCGTCGTTGTAGCGGACGATATCGACGGGATTGCTGGAGCTATCCCGCAGGATCAGGAGCTCTCCCCCGCGGGCGAGGGAACCGGAGAAGGGCCCGGCCACATGGATTCCGGGGTGCTTCGCAAGGAGGGTGGCCGGGTCATTGGCCACCACGAGGAATCCGCCAGCGGGAAGGATGGTGCCCTCCGGGAAAGTGAAGTCGAGGCCTTCCCCAAAGTCCCAGTTTTCGATGTTGATGTCGTTCGGACTGCGGTTGTGCAGCTCGAGCCACTGCTCCGGTGACGGGCGGCGGGGCTCCGGGGGGAGACCCGGGTCGAGGATCCGGACGGCTTCCGCGGAGAGATCAAAGATGATGTCTCCGCTTCCGGTGGTGGCCTGGTGGACTTCCACCGAAAACCGGTTTGTTCCCGCCACGGCCGTGTTGGGGGGAACATCGACGATGGCATTGATATAGGTGGCCGCCCCGATTCCGCCGTCGGACAGGGTGGAGCTGGTGACCGGTCCATCTTCCATGTTGAAGCGGAAGAGCTCCACCCCGTTGAGATAGAAGACCGCACCGTCATCGATGAGGTGCTGGATGTCCAGGGATTCGAGGTCGCTGGCCTGCTCCCCGGTGAGAGTGAAGTCCCGCTCGAAATAGTAGGTTCGGACGAAGGGGTTGTTGGACTGAGTGGGGTCGACGAGAGTGGCGATGGGAAAGGGAAACCCGGAATCGACACCGATGATGGCCGGGCCGGATTCCCAGTCGCCTCCTGCCGGGTGCGCACTGCTTGCCCAGTTGGCACCGAGATCGTTGCCGGACTCGTTGAAGCGCCAGATGGAGTTGAGGCCAATGAGTTGCAGGGTCTCCACCGTGGGGGGGATGCCGGGGTCGGCCGGAAGCATCGGCGGGTTGTAGGAGATCTCGTTGATGACAACGTCAGTCTCGAAATTGAAGCTGTTGGGAGTTCCCGGAGTAGCGGAGTTGGGAAAAACCCAGCGACCTGGGAACTGGTTGCTGTGTCCGCGCAGGCGGTTGGTGACCCGGCGGGCGTCAGCGACGCCCGCTCCTCCCGGATTGCGCAGGAAGAGCTTGTCGTTGTCGAGGGGTCGCTGTCCCAGCTGGTCCTCGTCGAGGAGGAGGAGCGATCCGGGTTGCAGGATGGAGGCCGGGAGTGGAATGATGGCGGGCGAACTGCCCTCGATCAGAAGATCGAAGTCCGCGGTCTCGAGGGGAGCTCCGCTGGTGTTCACGATTTCGATGAAGAAGGGATCATCACCTGCTCCGGAAATCTCGTTGAAGGCGAGGGCGGTCGGGGCAGAGGGGTCGGGCGGGGATTCCGTGCCGTTCAGGCTGGCCGAGAAGGAGGCGGTGTTCCCCCCCGGCCCGGTGTGGAGGGAAACCGCGAGGACGTTGGGTCCCGGCTGGAGGAGAGTACCGCTGAGGGAGAGGGAATCCACGTTGAGGATGCTTTCGGACAGGGCGTCCGTGCCGTGGGTGACCGTGCCGGCGGGCATGTTCGCGCGATGGACTTCGATTCCATTGAGGTAAAAGACCGCACCGTCGCCCACGGTGGCGTCGAGACGGAGGGCCGTGTGGGCCGGGGTTCCGTTGAAGGTGAAGGACCGTCTAAAGTAGCTGGTTCCAGCGGAGGAGGAAATGGCCGTTCCTCCGACTCCGTCGGCATCGGGGAACGCGGTATTCAGTCCGTAGCGGGCCTCGAGGTAGCTGCCCACCTCGTTGAACTCCGCAGTCGTGAGTTCGTCTTCGTAGACGAGAAGCTCGGCGATGTCCCCGGCAAAGCCCCCGTTCACGTTGGTGGCATGGCGCCCGATCACGATGGGCTGAGGCGTGAGGGCCGAGCCGCTGTCGCCCTGGGTTCCTTCCATCACGCCATCGACCCAGATTTCGAAGCGGTTGTCCGCGGGGTTTCGGCGGACGGCCACGATCTGGAAGTCGGAGGTGGAGATCGGGGAGGAGGAAACAGGTCCCCCGAGGCCCGCGCCGCTGCTGTAGCGTTTTTGGAATCCGAACCGGCCGACATGGTTCTTGAGGGAGGCGAGGGGATTGCCGGTGGTCGAGATGTCGCGATCAAAGATATACGGCCCGCTTCCATCGTTTACGCCCCCCCCGCCGGGGGGACTGGTTGCGCGGATGACGGCGAAGTAGACGAAGCCCGAGGTGGGCCCGATGCCCGGTGCGAGAGAGGTCCGGAATTCGTCGTTGCCGTCGAAGCGGACCGCCGGTTGTCCCGACACGGTGGCGTTGTCCCGGTAGACCGGGTTTCCGCCCGCGGTGGCATTCTGGCTCACCCCGTCGTCGGTGGCGGTGTCGGGCCAGGTGTTGAGGGTCTGTCCGTTTGTGGCGCCCACGATGTCAGAGGCCCGGAAACGCTCAACGAGGTGCTGGGTGATGGTGAGGATCGCTTCGTTACCGCCGTTGGAGCTGAAGGGCGGCAGGTCCTGGCTCCATCCTCCGTCCACGAAATTGGTCGCGTTCCAGCTGGCGGGCGGAGCCGTGTTGCTGTCGGTGTACTTCCAGGCGACATTCCCAACGATCAGGGAGTGATTGACCGGGTCACCGGGCTGCTCGAAATTGAGAGCGCCCGGGGTCCCTCCCGACTCGAGGCTGGGAAACCAGTGGTCGCTTCTTCCGGTGAAGAGGAGCGGTTCTCTCTTGGCAAGGGTCACGCCGCCCCCATCGGGGGCGATTGGCCATTCTCCCTGGTCGTCGTAGTCGAGCCGGTCCATGATCCGGTCCGCGCCGGTGCGCAGGTCGATTCGCTCACCGCCATTGGACAGGAATCCGTCGTAGGGGCCGACGACGAGGGGCAGGCCGTCCAGAGCGTTATTGCCCGGGTCCTTGGCCACGATCACGAAGCCGCCCGGTGGGACGAGGGTTCCCTCCGGGAACTCAAAGTCGATCCCGCCTGAGAGCTTCCAGCTGGAGAGATCCACGTTGATCCCCATCTGGTTATAGAGCTCGATCCACTCGCCGCTTTCGGTTGGTCCCACCGGGTTGTAGTGGATCTCGTTGAAGACGACCACGCTGTCGGCCCGGAGCAAAGAACCATGAAGAAGGAGGGCGACGGCTCCCAGAAGGGAGGTCGAGAGTCGCAGGGAGAAAAACTTGAGCATGGGTTTCGTGAACGGGAGCCGCAAGCATAGGGGGTGTGCTTCGATTCTCCAGTGTTCTCGTCTGAAATTTCCGACCGGAGAATTGTGGGTCCGGGTGGCCCAGGTAACCTGTTTGGAGGTTCTGGGGACTGCGCCCCGGGCAGGCAATTGATGGTGCAGGGGAAGAGAGAGGGGCTGCCTCTCTCAGTCCCAGGACAGGATGACCTTGCCGCTTTGACCCGAGCGCATGGTTTCGAAGGCCTCCTCGAATCCGGCGGCCGGAAACTCGTGGGTGATCACAGGTGTGGTATCCAGACCCGCGCGGATCATGGAACTCATCTTGTACCACGTCTCGAACATTTCGCGGCCGTAGATTCCTTTCAAGGTGATCCCCTTGAAGATGATCCTGTCGAAGTCGATCTCGAGCTTCCCGGGGAAAATGCCCAGGAGGGAGACACGGGCACCGTGTGAGGTGTGTTCGAGGATGTTCGCCAGACCGGAGGGGTGGCCCGACATCTCAAGGCCGATGTCGAAGCCCTCCCTCATGTTGAGTTCTTCAGTGACCTCAGAAAGGGACTCGTTGGATACATTGACGGTCCGGGTAGCGCCGAGCCGGGCAGCGAGACGAAGGCGGTATGGATTGATATCGGTCACCACGACGTGTCGGGCTCCAGCGAACCTGCAGACCGCGGCGGCCATGCAGCCGATGGGGCCGGCCCCGGTGATGAGAACGTCTTCAGCGACGAGGTCCCAGGAGAGAGCGGTATGAACAGCATTGCCGAGAGGATCGAAGGTTGCCGCGAGATTTCCGGGGATGGCGGGATCGAGCTTGTAGACATTGCGGTACGGGAGGGAGAGGAATTCGGCGAAGGCACCCGGCCGGTGGATTCCCACTCCCAGGGTGTTGGGACACAGGTGGCGGCGGCCTGCGAGGCAGTTTCGGCAGCGGCCGCAGACGAGGTGCCCTTCGCCGGACACGTAGTCCCCTACAGCGAGGTCGGTCACTCCCGAGCCGACCTTCTCTATGTAACCACAGTATTCGTGGCCCACGGTCATGGGCGTGGGGATGGTCTTCTGCGCCCACTGGTCCCAGTTCCAGATATGGAGGTCCGTTCCACAGATCGCGGTCTTGGAAATTCTGATCAGAACGTCCATAGGGCCGACCTCGGGGACGGGGACGTCGAGAAGTTCGAGGCCCGGTTCGGGCCGGCTCTTGACGAGGGCACGCATGCGTCTGGTTTCCCGGCTAAGCCGGGGGACACAGGATTGCAACTGCGTTTGCAGAAGAATTCAGTTTTCAGGGCCGGAAATTCGTCCGACTGTTTTGGCAATGACGCTGGAGGAACTGGGCTGGAACGAGACCTTTGCCGGTGAGTTCGCGCCCTATTCCGGACAGGGTCTGGTTCCGGGCCGCCTGATCCGCGAAACGAAGATCAATTTCAGCGCCCTCCTGGAGGGCGGTGAGGAGATTGATTGCGTGCTCGGAGGGAAGGTCTGGCACGATGCGGAGACAGACGCGGACTTGCCGGCGGTTGGGGACTGGGTGGCGCTGGACCGGGGAGCGGAGGGGGACGAGGTGATCATCCGGGGCCGGCTCGCCCGGGCGTCACGTTTCTCGCGCAAGGTGCCCGGAAAGAGTGCTCAGGAACAGGTGATCGCGGCCAATGTGGATATCGTGGTGGTGGTCACGGACCCGGGGCCGGACTACAGCCCGCGCCGGATCGAACGCTACCTGATGCTGATCGAGCGATGCGGAGCCAAACCGGTTGTCCTTCTGAACAAATCCGATCTCTTTCCCGAGGAGCACTGTGCGGAGGCCGCGAACGAACTGCGGGCCTTGAGCGACATTGTGGAAGTGCACGTGACGAGTGCCCGGGAATTGCAGGGGCTGGAAGTGGTGCAGGGTTACCTGAGGGCGGGCGTGACGATCACGCTGGTGGGCTCAAGCGGAGTGGGGAAATCGACCCTGGTGAACCAGCTGCTGGGAGGGGAGTGGCAGGACACGAATGAGGTCAATGAGGTGACGGGTCGCGGTCGCCACACCACTACTCACCGTGAGTTGATCGTCCTTCCGCAGGGCGGACTGCTCATCGACAACCCCGGGGTGCGGGAAATTCAGATGTGGACCGACGAAGCGACCCTGCGGGAGAGCTTTGCGGACGTGGACAAGCTTGCCACCCAGTGTCAGTTTGGGGATTGCAAGCACCAGCGGGATGCAGGCTGTGCGATTCGGGCGGCCGTTGAGGAAGGCCTGCTCGATCCGGAGCGCTATGAGAGCTACCTCCGGTTGGAGGATGAGATCGAAGAACTAAACAGGCGGCGAAAAAAACGACGCATGGCAACGGAGCGCTGGGCGAAGCGCAACCGCAAGGTGAAGGCCCGCAACCTTGCGGATCGGATCGAATTGGAGAAGGAGGAGAGAGGGGAGGCCTGAGGAGACGGGACTCCCACCCGGAGGGGTGGTGGCGGGGCCCCGGCCTACGGGATCTGAAAGATCTGCTTGTTGCTGGGGTCCCGGACCAGGTCGCCGCTCTGGAAGGGCTTTCCCGTCTTGGGATTCCTGCTGATATCGATCAGGTTGTTGGGAGGGAACGGGCTGATGACCTGAAAAGGATTCTTGGTTCGGTAGCCTTTCTTGTAGCGGCCTCCGGTTGTTGGCCGGGCGGCCTGCTTTCGGTCATGATGCTCCTTGAGGGCAGCCGCTCCAGCCCCGGCTGCGGCGCCGATTGCAGCCCCTCGGATAGCATCATCGCTGTCATTACCGGTGATGGCTCCAAGCGCGCCGCCTGCGAGGGCCCCGATGCCGGCCCCCTGAGCCTGAGACTGGGTGCAGGAGGAGAGGCTCAGAAGCGGAGCGGTGGCGAGGGCGGCGAGCGCAACGCGGAGCAGGAATTTAGTCGGTGAGTTCATGGCTCAAAGAGAAAGAATTAGGTAATTGAGACACCTGAACTATAGGTTCCAGAGCGAAGTTACGCGACCCTTAATTGCTTTTTTTTTAGCAGATAAGATGGCGCAGCAAGATGCTGATTTTACGTAACTTGGAGACTTTGTAGCGCCGGTCGAAAACGCGGAACTGACCATCGCGGATATGCTCCAGGAGGGTGTGGTAAATCTCGCGCATGACCTCGGCTGCCCGCATGGCCTTGTGGTCCTCGTCGGGTAGCAGGCTCATGGTTTGATGGAAGAGTTGCTCGGCGCGGTCGGCCTGGAAGTTCATCAGGGCCAGGAAACGGCCATCGTAGACGCGTCCGATCAGATCGCGCTCGGTGTATTGAAAGCGGTGCAGGTCAGCGAGTGGGAGGTAGATGCGGACTCCATTTTCGAGGTCCTCTCCCACGTCCCGAATGATGTTTGTGAGCTGCAGCGCGTGACCAAGGCTGATGGAGTAGTCACGCGTGCGGTCACTGGCCCCGAGAAGAGGAATGAGAATGAGACCGACCGCTGAAGCGACTCGGAAGGAGTATTTCTGGAGATCCTCCCAGGTTCCGAAGCGCTGGGGCTTGAGATCGGATTCACAGCCGAGGATGATTTCCCGCATCAGGTCGGCATCAATATTCAGGCGTTCGCGCATGGAGACGACCTCTGCCTCCAGGCTGCCGTCGGGGTGGTCCGTCCGGTCGAGGGCCTCCTTCCAGGCATCGAGAGCCGCTTTCTTCTCCTCATGGGGTCTCGTGGTGTCGTCCGCGATGTCGTCGACCACCCGGCAGAAGGCGTAGAAGGTATTGAGGTCGGCCCGGCGATCCTTGGGGACGCAGAGGAAGGCGAAGGCGAGGTTGGACTTGGCGCGCCGGGTGATTTCGGCGGCGTCAGTGGTGGCAGGAGCGGATGTCATTTTATAAATCCCCAGTGTCCGGAGGTAAAGGGCCAGAGAGCGAGGAAAGCGGGCCCGACGAGGTTGTATTCGCGGACTGCTCCCCAGTAACGGGAGTCGAGGGAATTGTCGGTGTTGTCACCGAGAGCAAAATACTCGCGCCGCAGGGCGAGGTCCGTTCCGGTATAGCCGGAGCCGCGAAGGTCATTGCGTTCCCGGAGTTGCACTGAGTCTCCCGGCCAGCGAATGAACTGGGGGAGGCGGTCCGGTCTCTTGGTAGGGTGATACCCGACTCCGTCGGTGGCGAAGATGCCTTCCTGGTTCCCCACCATGCGGAGGTATTTTTCCCGGGCTGGTTCACTATTGATCATGAGGATGGGTTCCTCGATGTGAATCCTGTCGCCGGGGAGTCCGGCGAGGCGTTTGATATAGTGCGACCCAGCTCCCTGATCGCGCTCGCTGCGCAGGTGGATGCCCTCGATGCCGCGGGTGTCGAAGACGAAGACCTCTCCGCGGCGGGGTTGGCGGAAGTGGTAGGAGACCTTGTCGACGAGGACGAGGTCTCCCGTGGTGGTGTAGCCGGAAACGGAGGTGGCGGGGGGAACGTAGGAGCTCTTGCGGTCGGGGTCGAAACGGATGGTGAGCCCCATCTGCTCAAGGGCACTGCGGGGGGCGGGGAAGGTCATGGTTTCACCGTCCTCGAAGTGGAGCCGGGTTGCGCTGAAGAACTGAAGGCGCTGCCCCTCGGTCACCCAGGGTGTGTCCGGTCCCTTGTCGGGGTGAGGCCTGAGGTAGCGTTTTCCGTTCGTCGGATTGACCTTGCGGTGCAGGTATTTGCGGCCGCCGGCCACGGCTTGCCATGCTTTGACCGGGAAGGAGGGGAACTCCTCCCGGGCGAGCGGGTGACCCACGATACCATTCAGGGTGGGCTGCATGGATCCGGTGGGAATGCGGAAGGGCTGAAGATAGTAAGCGCGGATGCCGAGGGCGATGACGATGGCGACGAAGAGGACCTCAATGTTCTCGGGGATGATTCCGGGCCGCCGGTAGTCGGGAAGGGCTTGCTCGCAGGCCTGGGTGAGCAGTTTTTCGGCGGATCTTGCCGCTTCGCGGTCCCGGGACTTGAGGGCGACCTGGAGCTGGGCCCGAGCGGATTCGACGAGGGCGATCTTCTCCACGGGGAGGAGGTCCCGCTTGTAGCTGAGAAACTTGCGGGCACCTTTGGAGAGGAGCTTCGCTTCTTTTTTCCAGCGGGCGCAGAACATGGTCGGATGATGATGGCCGCAGGGTCGTGGACTTCGGGTCAGCGTCCGTGGCTGCCGGAACCGGGGCCACTTATCGGATCAATCCCCAGTGGCCGGAAGTGAAGGGCCAGAGTGAGAGGAATGCGGGCCCTACGAGATTGTACTCGCGGACCTGTCCCCAGTAGCGGGAATCCAGGGAGTTGGCCGTGTTGTCCCCCATGGCGGCGTATTCCCGGAGCAGCGTAGCCGCAATCGGCTTGGTGCCGTCCTCAAGAAGGTCCTCCCGGGATTTCAGGACGAGGACATCGCCGGGTTTATCGAGATAGCGTTTCCGGCCGTCGGGCTCCGCGAGCTTGTAGCCGGGCCAGCCTTCATGGCGGCCCTCGCTGCGCATGACCTGGCGGATTGGCTTATCCTCTGCCGCTTTCTCATTGATGAAGAGGTCGCTTCCCTTGATCTGCAGGGAGTCGCCGGGAACGCCCACGAGGCGCTTGATGTAGTGCGACCCCGCTCCCTGGGGGGTTTCGGAGCGTTCCATGATACCGGTGATATCCCGGGTATCAAAGACGAAGACCTCGCCCCGCCTGGGTCGCCGGAAATTGTAGGAGACCTTGTCGACGAGGACGAGGTCGCCGCTGGTGGTGTAGCCGGAGACGATGGTGTTGGGCTCAATCCACCACCGCGAGCCGTCCCGGTTGCTCTTGAGGCGACTGCGGTCGAGGGCCCCCATTTGCTCAAGAGCACTGCGCGGGGCCTTGAGTTTGACCTCGCCATCCGTGAAGAAGATGGTGGTTTCCGAGAAGAAGTGCCACTTCTGTCGCTGCTCTATGTAGGGAAGGGGGTTTCCGTTCCGGTCCCGCAGGTTCGGGTGGATACGAATCTCGCGTTCCTCGTCGTTGCTGAGGCGCTTGTGGATATACTTCCGGCCGCCGGTGACGGCGTGCCAGGTCTTGGCCGGAAAGGAGGGAAACTTATCCTTCTCCAGCTTGTGGCCGATGATCCCGTTGAGGGTGGGGCGCATGGAGCCGGTGGGGATCCGGAAGGGCTGGAGGAAGTAGGCCCGAATCCCGAGGGCGATGACGATCGCGACGAAGAAGACCTCGATGTTTTCTTCGAGGGCGTTGGGGCGGCGATAGCGCGGAAGGGCGCCTTCACAAGCCTTGTTCACCTGCTTCTCGGCGGATTTCACGGCCTCCCGGTCACCGGTCTTGATGGTTGTGAGCAGCTTGGCGCGCGCCTCCTCAATGGCGGTGATCTTGTCTTCCTCGAGGAGATCGCGCTTGTAGTTCAGGAACTTTCTGGCGCCCTTGTAGAGGAGTCGGGCTTCTTTTTTCCAGCGGGGAGAAAACATGAGGTGATGTCCTTGGGCGGAGGGTGATGATTCTTGCCGGGACCGGTCCGGGGCACTGAATTACCTTGGGCGGTAGAGGCTTTCGAGCCTGTAGATGTTGTCGGATGCCTTTTTTTCCTGGTCCCACTTGGCCTGCCCGGCGAGGCATTTGGACAGGAGGCTCCAGCAGCGGAGCGAATCCGGGGCGATTTTGGTGGCGATCTCGAGGTGTTTTTGAGCGGCTTCCTCGTCTTTCGCGGAACGAAGGGCCACTGCGTAGGCCCGGTGCAGGTCGTAGTCCTGGGGATTGGTTTCACAGGCTTTCTTCAGGAGGGTGGTCGCCTCCCCGATCCTGCCCATGAGGCTGAGCTGGTCGGCTTGGTTGAGGAGAAAGCTACCGAGGTGATTTCCGTATCCGGAGGCCTTCTGGAAGGCTTTCATGGCGTCCTCTCCGCGGTTCCGGGCCCGCAGGACGAGGCCAAGGCGTTGCCATCCCAGGGCACTCTGTGGATGCCGGGCGAGAGCTTGGCGCAGGAGCCGTTCGGCCTGCACGACATCGCCCCGGATCTGGGCGTCGCGCCCGAGAAGGTAGGATGCGTCGAGGGTGAGAGGATCCGCAGGGCGGAAGGCGGCGGGGAGGGGAAAGGGAATGAGTGCAGCCTCTTCGGCATGAACCGGAGATTTCAGGGCAAGGGCCGGAGCGGGTGCGGCGAAGAAGAAGAGCTGGTTGGAATTGAGGAATGGCTGATAGAGGCAACCGGACACTTCTCCCTGCTCATCCAGGAGGGGTGTGCCAGCGGGAACATGAAGGGCACCGTTCCGACCGAAATTGACTCCGATGCTGAGGACCTCGATATATTTCTGGGCGCGGGGGAGAGGGGCCTTGCGCCGCGCCAGCACGGGCGCGAGAACACTGCCGCCGTTTTTCCGCGCCCGGGGAATTGCCATGAGCGTGCCGATCTCAGTCCTCTCCCGGGAGAGCGTGAGGAACGTCCGCTGCCTTTGGTCGGTCCGGATGATGGCGAAGCCATGGTCCGCCTCGACCGCAATCGCTCCCTCGACCTTTACCGGGCTCCCATCAGATTCGTTGCGTGCCGTAAAGTGGCCGCTGTCGAAGGCCTGAAGAGGTGCGGCGGCCAGGCCGTCGGCACTGAGGTAGAATCCGCGGTAGGTGATCAGTTCATCGGCTGCCAGTCCGGCGCGCTGCACCTGGAAGGAGAGGAAGGTAGCTGCTGCTCTTTCCGCGGCCGCGAGGTGTTCCCTGCGGATCGCGGCGGCATCGACTTTTTCCGGGATCGGAGCTCCGGTGGATTCCTGGGCGCGGAGGGCGCCGGAACTGAGGAGAAGAAGGGCGATGACGCGAAGGCTTCGCAAGGCTGGGCTAGCTAGCACGCGGACCGGTTGGGGGCAAGGGGAAGCGCGGGTTTTGGTCCTCCAGGACGGCTGCGCCCCAGGCAAGCGGTTCTCTGTATTCTGTGGCGGATCCCCTGCCTCCAGGAGACGGAGGGGGCTGCCGGACCCATATGAAAGAGTGCCTCCTGCGCATCACCGTGCGCCGGTCCAGTTTTCAATCTCCGCTCTTGAGGACGCGGATGAAGGCATCCTGCGGAATGTTGACCTTGCCGATGGCCTTCATCTTGGCTTTCCCCTTCTTCTGCTTCTCGAGGAGTTTGCGCTTTCGGGAGATGTCCCCGCCGTAGCACTTGGCGGTCACGTTTTTACGCATGGGGCGGATGGTCTCGCGGGCAATGATCTTTCCGCCGAGTACAGCCTGGATGGCAACCGCGAAGAGCTGGGGAGGAATGACGTCCTTGAGTTTTTCGGCCAGGCGGCGCCCATAAGGAGCGGCCTTTTCGCGGTGGACGATGGTTGAGAAGGCGTCGACAGGCTCCCCCGCAATGAGCATGTCCATCTTGACGAGGTTGGCTGGCTGGTAGCCGTGGTGCTCGTAGTCCATCGATCCGTAGCCGCGGGTGGCGGACTTGAGGCGGTCGTTGAAGTCGACGAGGATTTCGGAGAGTGGGATCAGGGCGTGGAGCATGACGCGGGATTCGTCGACGGTCTCGGTGTGGTCCACCGTGCCGCGTTTCTCCATCGCGAGGGCCATCATTTCGCCGATATACTCGGAGGGGGTCATGATGAAGACCCTGACCATCGGCTCACTGATCTGGTCGATTTCGCTCAGGTCGGGAAGAAGGCAGGGATTGTCGACGAGGAGTTCTTCCCCGTTGCTCTTGGTGACCTCGTAGATGACGGACGGGTAGGTGGAGATCACGTCCATGTTGAATTCGCGGCGGAGGCGCTCCTGCACGATCTCCATGTGGAGGAGCCCGAGAAACCCGCAGCGGAAACCGAAGCCAAGGGCCACCGAGCTTTCCTGCTGAAAAGTGAAAGCCGCATCGTTGATCTGAAGCTTGCCCATCGCGGCCTTGAGAGCCTCGTAATCCGAGGAGTCCACCGGGTAGACCCCGGAGAAGACCATGGGTTGCACTTCCTTGAACCCAGGCAGGGGATCGGGACAGGGATGAACATTGTCGGTGATGGTGTCGCCGATCTTGACCTCGCTGGCGGCCTTCATGTTGGCAATGACGTAGCCGACGTCGCCGGCATCCAGCGTGTCCTCCCGGGTCATCTTGGGAGTGAAGTGACCAACTTCCTTCACTTCGTAGGTCTTCTCGGTAGCGAAGAGCTTGATGCGCGTTCCGCGCTTGATCGTGCCCGAGATGAGGCGCACGTAGGAAACCACCCCGCGGAAGGAGTCGTAGACCGAGTCGAAGACCGAGGCCCGGAGAAGCTTGTCTCCGGGTTCGGTTGGAGGGGGAATGCGCTCTACGACGGCCTCGAGAATCTCATCGATACCTATGCCCTCCTTCGCGGAGGCGGCGATAGCGTCCTCGGCGGGGATGGCGAGAATGTCCTCGAGTTGCCTCTTGCACTTCTCGACGTCGGCGGCGGGCAGGTCGATCTTGTTGATGACAGGAATGATGACGAGGTCCTGTTCCATCGCGAGATGGACATTGGCGACGGTCTGGGCCTCCACGCCCTGGGCGGCATCAATGAGAAGGAGTGCGCCTTCGCAGGCGGCCAGACTGCGCGAGACCTCGTAGGAGAAGTCGACGTGTCCCGGAGTATCGAGGAGGTTGAGCTTCATTCGGTTCCCATTGCCAGCCTGGTAGAACATGGTGACCGGATGGGACTTGATGGTGATTCCGCGTTCCCGCTCGAGGTCCATGGAATCGAGGAGCTGGTCCTGTTTCTCCCGTTCCGAGATTGTCTGGGTGCGCTCGAGGAGCCGATCGGAGAGGGTCGTCTTCCCATGATCGATATGGGCAATGATGGAGAAGTTTCTGGTGAGCTCGATCGACATGTTGAGCCGGGGAAGGGCTGGGACGGGCCAGGGAAGGGCGAAGCCGGAGGGAAGAAAGCGTTATTTTAGCCCAATGGCACGGAAAAATGAAGTGATAGCTGCCCAGTCTCCCGGTCCCGGATGGTTTTCGGCGTGGGATCGGGTTTGAGAGGGTGTCGCATCACGGCAACCCGTCGGAGTCGGTTCCCGCCGCTTGTCATGGCGATGTCGAGGGCCTGCGTGGGGCAATATCGCGCAAGGGGGAGGAGTGGGCAGGGGCTCCTCCTCAGAGGATGCGATGCTTGGCCATGCGCGCCATGATGCCTTTCTGGATGTGGAGGCGGTTTTCGGCCTGCTGGAATATAGTGGCCGAGTGTCTTTCGAGAATGTCCTCGGTGATTTCCTTGCCGCGGTAGGCGGGCAGGCAGTGAAGGACGATATGGCCGGAAGCGGCCTCCTCGAGGAGACCGGCATTGACCTGATAGGCTCCGAACTGGGCTTCCTTGCCGGCCTCACCCTCCTGACCCATGGAGAGCCAGACATCGGTGTTCACCACGTCTGCCCCGGAAACCGCCTCGCGGGCGTCGGATGTGACGCTGACATTTGCGCAGTTGAGTTTTGCGAGGAAGTCGGCGGGTGGCTGGTAGGCCTCGGGGGATCCGATGGTCAGTTCGAAGCCGAGGTGTTTGGCGGCCCAGCACCATGAGCGGGCCATGTTGCTGACGCCGTCGCCGACAAAGGCGATCTTCTTTCCGTCCCAGCCCCCGAGTTTCTCGCGGATGGTGAGGAGGTCGGCGAGGATCTGGCAGGGGTGTTCGTCGTCGGTGAGAGCGTTGATGGTGGGGATGCCGGAGAACTCAGCGAAGTCCTCCACATCGCTCTGCTTGTAGGTGCGGATGACCGCCCCGTGGACCATGCGGCCGAGAACGCGGGCGGTATCCTTGATGGGCTCTCCCCGGCCGAGCTGGATGTCATTTGCACTCAGGAACAGGGGGGAGCCCCCCAGTTCACGGATGCCGACTTCGAAGGAGACCCGGGTGCGTGTGGAAGACTTGGAGAAGATCAGGGCCCAGACCTGCCCGGTGAGGGGGAATTCCTCATGCTTGCCGCGGCGGGTTTTCAGGGTCACCGCATGGTCAATGTATTTGACGATGTTCTGCGGATACATCGACTCGATGGAGAGTAAATGGTACATGGGGCGATGGAGGGTGGATTGAGATCAGAAGCGGGGAGCTGGAGGATGGGAGGGGCGTGGGGCCGCACGTTGCGCGTGCGGCTTGGCCTGGATTTTCGTGCGTGGCTCCAGATGGAGGGCATGCGGAAGAAGCGCCCGGGCGTTGGGGCTGATGATGCCGTGGAGTTGCGCCATCTCAGTTCCCTAGCCCCTCGATCCGGCCCCCTCAAGCGCAGATCTGGTCCAGAACGCGGTGGAAGAGGGTCAGGGCTTCCTCGATTTCGGAGCCGGAGACCGTCAACGGAGGCATGAGGCGCACGGTATCGGGACCGGCAGGCGGAGAGAGGAGGCCCGCCTCTGCGAGCTTCCGGGACAGGTGAATGGAGGCTGCGGTTCCTTCGGGGGTGTTCAGGGCGTCTGTCCTGAGGCCGATCCCGAGAAGCAGTCCGGCGCCGCGCACCTCGGTGAGGGCCGGGTGATTCCAGGAGGCGATTTCTGTGCGAATGACTTGTTCGTGCTCGCGCGCGCGCTGAGGCAGGTCTCGATCGAGGACTTCGCGAAGGACAGCAATGGAAGCGGCACAGGCGAGGGGATTTCCACCGTAGGTGGATCCGTGGGATCCGGGGCCCATGAGACTGAAGAGGGGAGAATCTCCGTTCGCGGTGGCGCGTTCGGAAATCCAGAACCCCCCGATTGGGAAGCCGCCACCCATGCCCTTGGCCCAGGAGACGGCGTCAGGCACGGGCTCGGAGGTGATGCTGCGCCAGCCCGCCATGTTCCCCGCACGGCCAAGGCCACACTGAATTTCGTCGAGCATGAAGAGAAGGTCGTGTTCCTTGCAGAGGGCGGAAACTCCCTGCAGAAATTCGGGCGTGGCGGGCAGGATGCCGCCCTCGCCCTGGATGGCTTCAAGAAGAATGGCGCAGGTTTCGGGGCGAATGGCGGAGGCGAGAGAATCGAGCTCGTTGAGCTCAAGGTGGCGGAAGCCGGGGAGCAGGGGATCGAATCCTTCCTTCACCTTGTCCTGGCCAGTGGCAGCAATCCCGCCGATGGTGCGTCCGTGGAAGGATTGACGGAAGGTGATTACCTCATAGCGGGCCCGGCCCTCCGAGTCCGGGTGGGCGTGTCCGAAGCGGCGAGCGAGCTTGATCAATCCGTCGTTTGATTCCGCTCCAGAGTTGCTGAAGAAGACACGCCCGGGTAAGTGGAGGCATTCCTCCACGAGGATCCCGGCGAGCTCGGCCTGCTTGTCGATCTGGTAGAGGTTGGAGCAGTGGATGAGTTCGGCTGCCTGGCGGGTGATGGCCCGGGAGAGAGGGGTGTCGCCGTGGCCGAGGGTGCAGGTGGCCAGCCCGGAACAAAAATCGAGATAGCGTGTTCCCTCTCCGTCCCAGAGGATGGTTCCCTGTCCCCTCACCGGTGCGACGGCAAATTGGGCGTAGGTCGGGAGAACGTAACTGGCGAGCTTGTCGGCGGTGGACATGGTCGAGGGGTATTAGTTATTGGTTCTGGGTTATTGGGAAGGGGGAATTTGTGTTCAGCCCCTCGAAACACAGGGCGGGGCAGGATGCCGTGGATGCGTGAGGTCCCGGGCGCGAGAAGGCGGGGAGCACCTCAATGCCTGATCTCGGTTCCGACCCCCTCGGCGGTAAAGATCTCGAGGAGGATGGTGTGGGGCACGCGGCCGTCGATGAAGTGGACCTTGTCGACGCCGGCATGGAGGGCCTCGATTGCAGAACGGACCTTCGGGATCATTCCCCCGGATATGATGCCGGAGGCAATGAGCTCCTCGGCGTTTTCAGGGGTGACGGAGCGAATGAGGGAATCAGGATCTTCCGGGTCGGAGAGAAGGCCGGGCACATCGGAGACGTAGACAAGCTTGGCTGGCTTGAGGGTGCAGGCGAGCGCCGCGGCAGCGAGGTCGGCGTTGACGTTGAGAGTCGTGCCGTTTTCGACATCCCTGCCGAGAGGGGAGACCACGGGGACGATGTTGGAACTGGTGGCGTAGAGGATATCGTCGGAATGGCATTGATCGACCTCACCTACCTGGCCGATGTCGACCTGCTCGCCGTGCTCAGTTGTCCCTTGAATCCGCCGGGCTCGGAAGACGCCCGTTCCCGGGATGCCGGTTGCCCGTCCGCCGTGCTGATTGATGAGCGTAACGAGGTGGGGGTTGATGCTGCCGTTGAGGGTCTCCTCGACCACCGCAATCGCCTCGGGGCTGGTGACCCGGAATCCCCCCACGAACCTGGCGTCGCCCAGCCCGGCCCGGGTCATGGCGGAGGTGATGGCTTTCCCCCCTCCATGCACGAGGATGGGATTGATGCCGGCAATCTCGAGAAAGACGATGTCCCGCATGAGGGCGGAGACGAGTTCCTCGTTGTCCATGGCGGACCCGCCTACCTTGATGAGAAAGGTTTTTCCCCGGAACCGCTGCAGGTAGGGCAGGGCCTCAACGAGGGTGGCGGCTTTGTCTTTGCTGGTCAATGGGCGGTAAGTCTAGCGACTGAGCCCTGGATGTCCAAGGTCTAGTCAGCCCCGGCCGGAGTGGGCCCCGGCTCCGTTTGCGGGGTGCGCGGAGGCAGGTAGCGGGCCATCCGGATGGCGAGGAGCCAGCCGACGAGCGCGGTGGCCACAGCAGGGGCAAAGGGGGTCCACTTCTGGAAGGCGAGGTAGAGGGCGACGAGCAGGGCCGGGAGGGCAACGAGCAGGACCAGAAAGGAAAGGTGACGGAAGATCCCGGGAATTCCGAGGAGGAGCGAGGCGATTACCGCGATGATCCCGAGGAGGGCCACCTCGTCCAGGACGCCAAGTCGTTGGTGGGCTTCCAGGCCTTCAGGACGGGGAAGCAGGTCAAAGGAACTCACGATCTTCTGCAGTTGGAGGTTATTGTCCCATGGGGAGGGGTTCTCCGGGCTGGCATCCGTGAAGAGGGCGGTGCGTGGGATGCCGGCGGACTGGTCCGCGAGCGCCTGACGGGTGTCGTCGATCTGACTGGGGACGTAGGCCTGGGTGGCGGACCGCTCGATGTGGGCAGGGTCTTCGATGAGTTCGATCTGGAGTTCCCCGATTTCGTCGATGGGAATGATCGGCCCCTTTCCGAGGCGTATATGGCGGCCCAGCTCAATGGAGACCTGATCGGGTGGAACGTTGGCCTGCGCCATGGCCACAGCGAGTGGAAAGGAGGGGATGAGATAGTCGCCCCATCGGACGAATTCAGGGCGAACTCCCTCCACGCTCTCCTGAAGCCGGAAGGAGAACCGGAGATTGGGGGCCGGGGTGGCGGAGGGCGGGAGGGCAACGCGGTTGACTCTGACGAGACGGCCTACTTCGCCTTTCACATTGCGGAGAGGAATGGAGCTCCGCTTGAGGTAGGGGGGAATGGCCTGACCCTTTGTCGGGCGGTGCAGGTCGACGGTGAGCACGACTGTTTCGAACTGGGAGAGGGCATTGTTGAGGCTGGCGAGGCGTCCGAGATGCGCGATGCCTTCGCCTTCCCAGCTCAGGGGCTCTTCGATGGCGGCGACTTGGCAGCCAACTTCACTCATGTGGTTGAGTAGTCCCCACCAGTCCTCCGGCTCCAGCGGGTAATTGAGTTCCTCGCCCGCCCGCTCGTCGATTTTGACGTGCAGGTAGGGCTGAGCCTTTCCTTCTACGAGCGGGCGAATGAGGCGGACGCGGGAAACCGGTTGCCCATCGTCGATCACGAAGTCGTCACCTTCGCGGGATGATGTGAGGAGGCGTTCGAAGAAAACGTTCTCCTGTTCCCGGAGCGGTTTCCAGTCATCCGCCAGGAAGGCCACGCAGATCCCGGCCTCAAGGGCAAGGACGGCGAGGACGAGGCGGACGAGCCAGGGTTTCATGTCAGTATTTGGTGTCGAGGAGGAGCAGGGAAGATCCAGAAAATCCGGGCTCTCCGGTTATCGTGTAGCGGAGGAAAGTCCGCCCTGATCCGCAGCGGTCTCGAGGATGGGCCGGAGGGTTCCTTCCAGAGGGGTGCCGGTGACCTGGGCGAGGAGGAGGCGGGCGGCGGAGGGAATGTGCTGGGCATACCATTCATCTCTCCGGCCGTGAAGGATGTTGGCGTAGGCGCCCAGCGCCTGCATCAGGCGTTGAATGGCGCAGTCTCGGAGAAGCTCGGGGACAGGGCGTTCCTCCGAGATGTCCTCCCAGAGGTCGAGGATTTGCTCCTGCTCTTCTTCCGAGTGATCGAGGTAGGGATCGTATAGAAGGGAGGCCAGATCGTACTCCTGCCGCCCGAGGCGAAGGCCCTGGAAGTCGATAAGCCAGGATTTTTCGCCGTGGAGGATGATGTTCTGGGACTGGAAGTCGCGATGGACGAGGTTGCGGTGGGAGGCCCCGAGATTCCTGCGCAGGGTGACGAGGTCATCGTTGTCGCGCAGCGACGAGCCATCGAGGCCGAGGTGTTTCTCAACGAGATTGTCGATGAAGTAGTCCTGCTCCCACTCATATGTCTCCGCGCCGAAGGGGGCCGAGAGTTCAAGGTCCTTAGGGGGGCGTGTGTAGAAGAGGCGATCGAGCTGCTCGAGTGCACTCCGGTAAAACGGTTCGCGCGCACTCCACGGTTCGTTCTTGATGGAAAGGAGGTCTTCTTCGCCAAGGTCTTCCACGAGGGCGATGTTTCGGCCGGGATTGTCGTAAAGAACTTCCGGAACGTTCAGGCGGTTCTTTCTCAGGAAGTGGGCGACGGGCAGGAAGTAGCGGTTATCCTCGCGTTCGAGAGTGTAGTGGATCCCAATGAAGGTGGGGTGGCCTTCCGCCTTGAGGCGAACGATTGTCCGGCCGGAAGCGCCCCGTTGGATGGGCTCGAGAATGACAGTGTGGTCCGGATCGAGCTTGAGATGGGCTCGAACGGCGGTGAGCAGTGTGTCGGCAGCCATGTCGGTGATTGGGAGGTGGTGGTCGGCAGAAGTCTATTTTAGCGGCTAGATCGCGGGCTTAGAGATCTTCGTCGTGGTGGGCGCCGGTGGCGGGAGTGGATGAATAGACGATGCAGTTTGTCAATTGCGCACCTTTCCCGATTCGAGCTCCGGGCCAGAGGACGCAATTCAGGACGACCGCCTCGGCTCCGATCGAGGCCCCCGCCCCGATCACGGACGCTTCGACCATCGCGGTGGCATCGACGTGGGCCCCGGGGTGCATGGATGGGCCGAATTCGGTGTGCCGGTGGGCGTCGAGGTAGGCCTCCCGGGTTCCCAGGTCGAGCCAGTGGCCCTCGTCGTGGAAGGAGGCCCCGAGCTCGTTGTTGCGGATGAGTTCGAGGAAGGCGGGAATAACCGAAATTTTCTCGTCAGGAGGAATGAGATCGAGGAAGGGGGGATTCACACAGTAGATGCCGACGAACTGGTGGGTGCCGGGAGCGTTCCCGAGTAGATTGCTGATATCGATGACTCTATTTCCGTTGATGGCAACGTGAGGTTCGTGCCCGGTCGCGCGCAGGCCCATCGTGACGAGGTCGCCAGATTGTGAATGGGTCTCGAGCAGGCGGGAGAGCTCGAGGGAGGTGAGAATGTCTCCATTGTAGACGAGCAGGGGGTCGCCATTGATCCAGGACTCAATATTCTTGAGGCCTCCTCCGGTCTCCAGAAGAACGGGTTCGTGGAAGAAGGTGATCGGAGCGCCGCGGTAGCTGCCATCGGGAAAGGCTTCCCCCCACTTCCCGGGAAGGTGATGGGTGTTGATGGCAAATTCCTCAATCCCGGCCGCGAGGCAGTGGTCGAGGGTGTTCTCAATGAGAGGGCGCTGGAAGACAGGGATGAGGGGTTTTGGAAGAGTGCTTGTCAGGGGGCGGAGCCGGGTGCCAAGACCGGCTCCGAGGAGAAAGGCTTTCCTGATCGGCTTGCTCACGGTGAGAGGGGTGGCTGGTTGCGGGATGGCTGGCAAGTATTTGTGGGGTCCGGGCCGGGGGCGACAGAATGCCCCGGTGCGGCTGGGGTGGCGGCCAGTGCAGGGTGCCGTTGCCGGGCGACAATCCCGGCCATATCAGTCATTATCAGCCGCCGACCCCCCGGAAGAGATGGTCCCTGCCCGGATTGTGGAGAGGCGACTGGGACTTAGGGTTCGCTCCTTGTGCGACCGCGTCCCCGTTGGCCGTTGCCGGGATCTTCCGGGGTTAGGCCAACGACAAGGTCGAGGTGGGCGGTCAGTTCGCCGGACTGGGAACCCTTCAGAGGTTTGAAAGGGACAGTGACAAGTTTCTGCAGCTTGGGGTCGCCACCCCCCAGTCGCTTGTAGAGGAAGTCCTTTGCGTTGGCCTTTTCTCCCTCGATGTAGAGCTGGGTAGTCAGGAGGCGCTGGTTCTTTCGCGAGACCGCGACGTGGATGTGCGGGGTGCGACCCGGGTAGGAGGGGGGCTTGATGGTGCGGAAGTGGTAATGCCCTTTGGAGCCTGTGAGGAAGCGGCCGTAGCTCTGGAAGTTCCTGTCCCGCTTTTCCTGGTGGTTGGCCTTGCTGTGGAGGTAGATGCCCTGGTTGTCCACCTGCCAGATTTCGACGACCGCATTGCGGAGCGGTTGCCCCTTGGAATCCATGACGACCCCGGTGAGGTAGGAGACATCCCCGACCGCTGGGGTGATGCCGTCATTGACAATGAGGAGGTCGTTGTCGGTGTCGAGGGGGAGCTTGTCGGGGTAGAACGGGCCCTCGGCATCGCGAGGGGTCCGAGTCAGTGCCTCGGCGAAGGCACCCGGGACGGTGAAGAGCGCGGCGGAACCGGCGAGGGCGGTGCGCAAGAAGTTGCGACGGTGGCAGAGGGGGCAGTCCGGATCGAGTTTCATGGGGTGGAATGTCTATGAGAGTGAACACCAATAATGGGCAGCATTCGCGGCGCGGAAAGCCGAAAGTCCGGGTTCAGAGCAGGTTGTTGAGCGCTCTTCGAAATGGGGAAGGCATGGGAAGACCCGGCAGGGCGCTGGCGGCATGAAACTGTTCGGTCGTGCCGGCGGGCGCGGTGGGAAGCTGAGAGGGGGAGCAGTGGTGAATGTGGAGGGTGACCCGGTGGTGGGTGATCCCATAGCGTTGCGTGGCCAGGACCGGGAAGTCGACGAGTTCATCTTGAGGGCGTTCGGGGAGTCTCCAAAGTCCCTTTCGGCGGGCTCCTTCCTCCCGGGAGAGGAGCACCGCACCGCTGCGCCGGCGAACGAACAGGACATGTTCCTGAACCGCGACAGTCTTGCGTCTGGGGGACTTGCGGGGCAGGGACGCAGGGTCACGGGTGTGGCAGAAGTCGTTGATGGGACACTGCAGGCAGGCTGGCAAGCGCACGGAGCAATGCGACTGACCGAGTTCCATGAGGGCCGAGTTGAAGGCGCGTGGGCTTCGGGATGAGAGCAGTGCTTCGGACCAGGCCCAGAGTTGGGATTGGGCGGAGGATTGGTTGACGGGTTCATGGTAGTCGAAGAGGCGGCTCAGGACCCGTGTGATGTTGGCTTCCACGATGGGAGCAGGTTGGTCGAAGGCAAAGCTGGCCACCGCTCCAGCGGTGTAGCGGCCGACGCCGGGGAGGGCCTCAAGGGCCCCGGGATCGGTGGGGAATTCCCCGCCGTGCTCGGAGAGGACGGCGCGGGCCGCCTTCTGGATATTGCGTGCGCGGTTATAGTATCCAAGTCCTTCCCAGGCGCGGAGGAGTTTGTCTTCCGATGCGTTGGCGAGGGATTCGAGGTTGGGGAAAGTCTCCAGGAAGCGCTCAAAGCGCCGGTTTTGGATCACGGCTTCCACGGTGGTCTGCTGGAGCATGATTTCGGAGACGAGGATGGCGTAGGGGTCGGTGGTTCGTCGCCACGGGTAGTCGGTAGCCCGCCGGTCGAACCAATGGAGAAGCGCGTTGCGCAAGGCGCGGACGTTTCGGAGGGGGTCGCGAGTGGCGGCAGGTTTGAGCACGGTGCGAACATCGGGCATTGCAGAGAAGAGGTCGAACACGGAAAGTGTCCGTGGTGGCACTGACAACCTACACGCAGGCAATTGACGAGGCTGATGTGGAGAAGTTGCGGGGGATTCTCGACCGGGATGGGTTCGAGTTCCTCGAAAAACCCTACGCGCACTTCGGAGCCCGCAAAGGCAAGCTGAACGTAACGGTTTACCAGAAGGGTCCCAAGGTGCTGGTGCAGGGCAGGGAGACGGAAGATTTCGTGAAGTTCACCCTGGAGCCTGAAATCCTCGGGGAGGCTCGGCTGGGCTACGAGGAGATACACAATCCGGAGATGTTCGAACCCCACTTTGGAATCGATGAAAGTGGAAAGGGGGACTACTTCGGCCCGCTGGTCATCGCCGGGGTCTACACCGATGCGGAGAGCACGCGGGCACTCATCGAGGCGGGGGCAATGGATTCCAAGCGGGTCAGCTCGAGTGCCCGCATCCGGGCCCTTGCGGCAGCAATTCGCAAGACACGTGGGATCCGGGAAGCGGTCGTCCTGATTGGACCGGAGCGCTACAATGACCTCTACGAGAAATTCGCTAACCTGAATGAGTTACTGGCCTGGGGTCACGCCAAGGTTATCGAAGAATTGCTGACCCGGGTGCCGGCCTGTCCACGGGCGCTGAGTGACCAGTTCGCGAATCCGCGCGTGCTGCAGCGGGCTTTGGAGCGTAAAGGGGTGGAGATCGAGTTGCAGCAGCGGACGAAGGGGGAGAGTGACGTTGCGGTGGCGGCGGCCTCTATTCTGGCGCGGGAAGCGTTTGTCAGGTGGATGGAGCAGGCAGCCGGAGAGTGGGAGCTGCCGCTTGCACTGGGCGCGGGTCCGCCGGTTCTGGAGGCCGGACGCGCCTTTCTCGAGACGCACGGAGTGCAGGAGTTACGGAAGGTGGGGAAAGTTCACTTCAAGACCACAAATCAGTTGACCGACGGCGGAATCGGGTGAGATGTCCCCTGTCAGTGTTTTCGCGTTACAGTTGGCGCGGGGTCTGCTGAGCATAAAAGTTGTAAGGTCTTACTATGTCTACGATTACGAAACGCGATTTGGTTGTTCAGATCAGCAACGAAACGGGGTTGACCCAGCAGCAGGTTTTCGACGTCGTCCAGAAGACGCTGGATGCTGTCACAGTGGAACTGGCTCAGGGCAATACGGTGGTAATGCGGAATTTTGGCACTTTCGAAGTCCGTCAGACGAAGGCCAAGGTAGGCCGCAACCCCAAGGATCCCGGCCGGGATGTTCCCATCCCGCCCCGTGCGGTGGTCAAGTTCAAGCCCGGCAAGGAAATGAAGGAGAAAGTTGCCCGGATTCTGCCCGTGATTCAGCAGCAGGAGAGGGTCGACCTCCCCGAATGAGGTGGCGTTCCGGGTCGCCGGCCCGCCTCTCCGTGGTCGTTTCAGGGAGATCGGCCCCGGTATTTTCCGGGCGGGGGGCATGGCGAAGTGCGGCCTGAATGGCTGTCTGGTGGGAATCGTCTCCGGACCGGTCCTTCCGTGCCCGGGTGAACAAAGGGGGCCGAAACACCCGTTAAGGGGTTTCCGGCTGGCGTCACGAAGTCGGCGGACAGAGGGGACAACAATGGCGGAGATTGTCATGGGGGGCGCACCCTGGTAGGGTGCGGATATGGGAAGGCCTGTCTTGATCCTGGTGGTGTCGATATGGATTCCGGCTCTTTTGAGCTCCTGCGGTGGTGGAGGTTACAAGGGCTACATGACGCGCTCCTACAGCATCCGAGGGGTGCATTATCAGCCCATGAGTGTGGATCAGGCCCTGCGCTATGAGGAAACAGGCATTGCCTCATGGTATGACGAGAGTAGCTTCTTCGGCCTCAGGCGGGGGAATACTTCCCTAGGTGAAAAAGTCGGGCGTTTTGATGTGAGCGGGGCGCACAAGACCCTTCCGCTGCCCTGTCGCGTCAGGGTGACTAACCTCGAGAACGGCAAATCAGTCAGGATGCGTCTCAACGACCGGGGTCCCTTTATTGCCGGGCGAATCATTGATGTGACTCCGCGGGCGGCCAAGAAGCTGGGGTTCAAGGACAAGGGACTGGCCCGGGTGAAGGTAGAGTGCCTGAGTGTAGGGGATGGGAAATATGAGCGAAAGCGGAAGCGCGGCATTCCGTTTCTCCCCTTCCTGTAGAGTATGCCCGCCGATGGGGAGAGCTCACGGAGGCCCTGCTACCGAAGGGGGTGGGTCCTGCAGTCAAATGGGCTGATTCGCACTTTTCCCGGAGGGCGAAAGCTGTTAGGAGCAGCGCCCCGCGATCAATCATGGTTCAGCAGGAACTCCAGGAAGTGCGTGTCTTCGCCCCGGCCACGGTGGCGAACGTAGCGTGTGGCTACGACGTGCTGGGATTTGCGATCGATGCGCCGGGAGACGAAGTCGTGGCGCGTCACGCCGCAGAACCCGGGCTGCGTATTGTTGAGATCACGGGCGACAACGGGAAGCTTCCCTGCGAGGTGTCCAGGAACACGGCGGGAGTGGCGGCCCAGGATCTTCTGCGTCATCTCGGAATGCTGGACCGTGGGATCGAGCTCGAGATTCATAAGAAAATGCCCTTTGGAAGCGGCCTGGGTTCGAGCGCCGCCAGCGCGGTGGCGGGGGCTTATGCGGTCAACAAGCTGATTGGGGAACCGCTGACCAAGAAGCAGCTTCTCCCTTTTGCGATGATGGGCGAATCGAGTGCCGACGGAGCGTGGCATGCGGACAACGTAGGACCCTGCCTGCTGGGCGGGATCGTTTTCATTCGCTCCAACCAGGAACTGGATATTGCCCAGCTCCCGGTGCCAGAGCACCTCTGGGCTGCGGTTGTGCATCCCGACATTGAGATCCTGACCAAGGTGGCTCGGGAGATTCTCCCGCAGGACGTTCCTCTGGATAATGTGACCCAGCAGGTGGGGAACCTTGGTGGTTTGATCTGCGGCCTGATCCAGGAGGACTATGATTTGATCAGCCGGTCCATCCACGATGTCATCGCGGAGCCACGGCGCCAGAAGCTCATCCCGGAGTTTTACCGGGCCAAACGCGATGCGATGGCCGCGGGAGCGCTGGGCTTCAGTATTTCGGGAGCGGGGCCGAGCGTGTTCGCGCTATGCGAGGGAGAAGAGGCCGCCCGCCGGGTCGGGGCCGAGATTTCGCGAGTGTTCGAGGAAGCGCCCATCGAGAATCAGGTCTACGTCTCGCAAATCAATCCGCGTGGGGTTCACATGGTCGATTCCTAGGGCCACGGTAGCCGTGTGTTACCGATTGGAAACTGACAACGGGCCATAGACCACTGACAACTTCCCGCCGTGGCACAGCGATTCTACAGCACGAACTCCCCGGGTGAGTTTGTTGATCTCAAAGAGGCGGTCCTGCGGTCGTTGCCGGGCGACAACGGATTGTACATGCCGGAGAACATTCCGGTCCTGGAGAATACCTTCTGGGCTGAGTGGCGGGATTGGCCCTTCGAGGAGCTGGCCTACCGGATCGTCTCGCCACTCTTTGACGGGGCGGTGCCAGAGGGCCCCCTGCGCGAGATGGTGGCCGACGCGGTCAACTTCGATGCCCCGTTGGTAGGCATCGGGGGGAGAACTCACATCCTCGAGCTCTTTCATGGGCCCTCACTGGCCTTCAAGGATTTTGGCGCCCGCTTCATGGCGAGGCTCATGGGCTGGCTCACCCGCTCTTCAGGGGCCGGGGAGGCCGCCCCGGGGCAGGATCTCACGGTTCTGGTGGCCACCTCCGGCGATACCGGGGGTGCGGTGGCGAGCGCTTTCCACGGCGTGCCGGAAACGCAAGTGGTTGTTCTTTATCCCAGTGGAAAGGTGAGTGGCCTCCAGGAAAAGCAGCTGACAACGCTGGGTGACAATATCACGGCCCTCGAGGTCGCCGGTAGCTTTGACGACTGCCAGCGGCTGGTGAAGGCGGCCTTCCTCGACCGGGAACTGGCGAGGGCGCGGAACCTGACTTCGGCAAATTCCATCAATATTGCGCGATTGGTGCCGCAGACCTTCTATTACTTCCATGCCGCCCGGCAGCTTCCGGAAGGAGTCCAGCCCGTTTTTGTGGTTCCCAGTGGAAACTTCGGGAACCTGACCGCCGGTCTCCTGTCGAACCTGATGGGTTTGCGGGTAAAGCAGTTCATTGCGGCCACCAACATGAACGATGTCGTGCCTGCCTACCTGGAGAGCGGGGTCTACGAACCGCGGCCGAGCCTGGCAACCATCTCGAACGCGATGGACGTGGGTGCTCCCAGCAATTTCGCCCGGATGCTGGATCTCCACGATCATCAGCACGGTCTGATGGCAGGGAGAATCGTGGGCTTTCGGTTTGACGACGAGCAGACGCGTGCCGAAATCCGGGAGATCAGGGCCAACACCGGTTATGTCATCGAGCCGCATGGCGCGGTGGGTTGTCTGGCAGCCCGGGAATGGCAGGGCGTTCACCCAGGGGATGATGTGGTTGTCCTGGAGACTGCTCACCCCTCGAAATTCCTCGATGTGATGGAGGAGGAACTGGGTCAGGGAGCGGTCGAGATTCCGGACAGGCTGGCCTGCTTGGCCGCACGGGAAAAGGTGGCCATCGAGATGCCTCCGTCTGAAGAGGAGTTTCTCCGCTGGTTGCGGGCGTAGCCTGATTGGGGGCTGGGCCCGAGGAGGTCGGGTTACTTGCCTTTCCGGCTGAGCCGTCCCTAACCCCCGAAGGGAGGAAGAATCAGTTCGTCGCCCGGTTTGATGACTGGATTGCCCCCGTCTGGGAAGGTGCCTCGTACGGGATTGGCGGAGGCCTGGTTCTTCTCGTGGTAGATAAAGTCGACCTGAAGCTGCCCATAGATGCCGGTCTGCCGCCGGATGGCCAGCACGGTTCCAGGCTCAAGCTGCTTGTGGAGTTCGATGATTGCGAATCCGCCCGCCGGCTGGTCGGGCTGCTTATCCACCCACTTGACTACCTTGGCCTGGAGCCATGCTGCCTTCACGGTGGAGGCGCGCGCCTTGTGCTTCCTCGCTGATTCGATCATTTCCTTGGAGATCAGACCTTGCTCGGCCTCGGCCTTGAGAAGATCCCGCTCGCGCTCGGCCTCTGCCAACTCGGAGAGCAATGCTTCCCGGGAGGGATCACCGGTCTCGGCCACGGGGGACGGGTTCTCGCCGTCTGGGAGCGGAACGGGCGAGGGCGTGGGTGGAGTGATCACGACTTCGCCAGGGGTCAGGGGGGAGGGAGCCGGGGCCACGGGCGAGGGGCTGGGAATGGGTGCGGGTGCGGGTGCCAGCAGGTTCGGATCGATACTGGGGATGGGCGGAGAAGGATTGAATTGGCTCTGCTGGGCGCTGATGGCAGCAAGCTCGGCACGCAGCTTTTTGATCTCCGCATCATCGCTCTTGCCGTTCATCTTCATGACGGAAAGGGTGACCGCTGCCGCGAGGAGCAGGGCGGTAGCTCCTAGGAGCGCCGTGATCATGTTCATGGGGGGAGCTTGGTCCACCAATGTGAAAAAGTCAAAAACGCAGCCGCAATCCCTGTAAACGCGGGGCACGCGGGGCTTGCGGCGGTGGAGGTGCAGCGCTACAGGAAGGTCGATGAGCGCTCAGGAAAAGGGCTATAAAGACACGTTGTCTCTGCCGCAGACGACCTTTCCGATGCGGGGTGATCTCGTAAAAAATGAGCCAAAGCGCCTTGCCCAGTGGGAGGCCGATGATCTCTACGGAAGGATTCTGGCCCGGCGGAGGGCTGCGGGAGCTGCCAAGTTCATCCTGCACGACGGCCCGCCCTTTGCGAACGGGGACGTGCACATGGGAACTGCGCTCAACAAGGTCCTGAAGGACCTGGTGGTGAAATCGCGCACCATGGCAGGCTACGAGGTGCCCTTCATACCGGGGTGGGACTGTCACGGCCTGCCCATTGAGTTCAAGGTCGTCCAGGAGGCACGTGATGAAGAGCCCGCTGAGATCCGGAGGCGCTGCGAGGCGTTCGCCCGGGGATGGATTGACACACAAAGGGAGAGCTTTCGGCGCCTGGGAGTCTTCGGTGACTGGAACAATCCCTACCTGACCCTCGATCCCAGCTACGAAGCGGAGATCCTCCGGGTCTTTGCCAAACTGGTGGAGAGTGGTGCGGTCTACCAGAGCAAGAAACCGGTGCAGTGGTCCTACGGGGCGCATACGGCCCTGGCGGAGGCAGAGGTGGAATACAAGGAGAAGACAAGCCCGGCCATCTGGGTGAAGTTTGATTTTACGGAGACGTCCGAGGCAAGATTCCGGGAAGTGACCTCGGCGTGCTCGGAGGGGAGCCACAGCCTGGTCATCTGGACGACCACGCCATGGACGCTGCCGGCGAACCTGGCGGTGGCCCTGCACGAAAACTACGTTTATCTGGCCGGGCGTTTTGAAACCGAAGGCGGAGAAAGCCACCAGCTTGTGATCGCAAAAGAGTTGCTGGACGAGTTCACCGCCAAGACCGGATTTTCGCCCGCGGGGGCCCTGACCGAATTCAAGGGAGCAGCGGTTGAGGGGTTGGAGGTAAGGCATCCGTTTCTTGATCGCACCAGCAAGGTGATCCTCGCACCCTTCGTCACGACGGAAACGGGAACCGGCATGGTGCATATTGCGCCAGGGCATGGGGCAGACGATTATGTGGCGGGCCGGGACAACGGGCTTGGGGTGGTCTCACCGGTCGATGATGACGGCAAGTTCACCGAGGAGGTCGGATTGCCTGGCCTGGTCGGGAAGCATGTGTTTGAGAGCAATGAGGATATCATCAGCCTGCTGAGCTCGAAGGGAGTGCTTCTGGGCCGGGAGGATTACCGGCATGAATACCCGCACTGCTGGCGCTCCAAGACGCCGATCATCTTCCGTGCGGTGGAGCAGTTCTTCATTTCCCTGGAAGGTCTTCGGGGCACCGCCCTCGCGGAGATCGACAAGACCGAGTGGCTGCCGCACTGGGGCCGTAACCGGATTTACGGAACGGTTGAGTCGCGTCCCGACTGGTGTATCAGCCGCCAGCGGACCTGGGGGGTACCGTTGCCCGTCTTTTTCTCGCCTGAGGGCGAGACCATTCTGGACGCTGGCCTTGCCCGCAGGGTGGCCGACCTTGTGGAGAGCGAGGGAACCAATATCTGGTTTGAGCTGGATGAGGCAGAGCTTGTAAGCCGGCTCGGCCTGCCCGAGGGGACCAGCAAGTGCAGGGATACCCTCGATGTGTGGATCGATTCAGGCAGCAGTCACGCGGCGGTAATGGATCGTCATGGTGAGCTTCACAGTCCGGCGGATCTTTATCTCGAAGCCACCGACCAGCACCGTGGATGGTTCCAGAGTTCTCTCATGCTGAGTGTGGCTTACCGGGGATCTGCGCCCTACAGGACGGTGATGACTCACGGATTCGTGGTGGACCAGGACAAGAAGGGCAAGCTTTCCAAAAGTGAGGCGGAGAAGGCCGGGAAGCCGATTGATGCCGCCCATTACTATAACAAGTACGGGGCCGACATCCTGAGGCTGTGGGTGAGCAGCGTGGACTGGCAGAACGAAGTGCCCTTTGGAGAGGACCTCTTCAAGCAGGTGGCCGAGCCCTACCGGCGGATCCGGAATACCCTGCGTATCCTTCTTGGGAACCTGCATGGATTCGATGCGTCCACCGATGCGGTGGCCCCGGACGAGATGCCCCTCGTGGATCGTTGGATTCTCGAGCGTCTTCACGAGGTGGTGAGCGAGTGCCGTCGGGCCTATGAGGCCTATGAGTTCCGGAAGGTCTTCACGGTGATTAACCAGTTCTGCGCGCATGACCTCAGTGCGGTCTACATCGACCTCACCAAGGACCGGCTCTACTGTGATGCCGGTGATTCCCGGCGTCGCCTGGCGAGCCAGACGGCCATGAATGCCGTGGTGGAGGCCCTCGCCAAGCTGCTGGCTCCCATTCTGGCATATACTGCGGAGGAAGCCTGGGAGCATTCCGGGCGGGAGGGGAGCGTGCACGAGCAGGACTTTCCCGTCCCCGACGAACGGTTTGCGGGGAGAGAAGCGACTGGTGAGGTTGATCAGTTGCTTGAGTTGCGGGGGGTCATCCAGACTGCCATTGAAGCGCAGGTGCAGGCCAAGGCCTTCAACAAGAATAACGAGGCTGCGGTTGAACTGGCCCTTCCTGCCGGGCACCCCCTGCGGGACCACCTCAAGGATCGCGACTTTGCGACTGAGTTCTTCATCATCTCGGACCTCAAGCTGGTGGAGGGCCCCGAGGTGTCCGCCACGGCGAGGAAGACAGAATACCTCATGTGCCCGCGGTGCCGACGCTATGAGCCTCTGGAGGAGGAGTCAGGCCTGTGTGCCCGCTGTGGGGATGTCCTGCGAGGGGGGGGATCGTGAAGACTCTTCCGAGTCTGCTCCTCAAGCTGGTCCTGCCACTTTACCTGCTGGACCAGGTGACCAAGTGGCTGGTGGTGACCTGGTTCGCGCCTCCTGAGCCGGGATCTCATGCATCGAGGGAGTTCCACGTGGTTGTGGACGATTTTTTCAACATCGTGCGGGTGCACAACCAGGGCGCGGCGTTCGGGCTCGGGAATGGGACGGCCTGGGCGCCCTTTGTCTTCTTCGTGATTGCAGTCATAGCTCTCAGCGCCCTGACCTATTTCTGGAAAAAAGGAGCCTTTGATACTGTCCTGCTCCGGTTCGCGGCGGGGCTTCTCGCGGCGGGCATTCTCGGTAATCTCACTGACCGGGTCCTGCAGGGCTTCTTTCTGCCCGCCTACAGGGAGGAGGGCTTCTTTACCCGGCTCTCTCATGGTTATGTTGTGGATTTCCTCGATTTCAAGATCGGGCTCTACGGGAAACTGTTCCCCGCGACGGGTGGGCACTGGCCTTCGTTCAATGTGGCAGACTCCTGTATCTGCGTGGCAGCTTTCTTCCTTATTCTTTCAACGTTTCGCAGTGAAGCGCAGTCCAAGGGAAGCAAGGAGGGCTCCGGGGCCGAGGCATGAGGATTCGTTGTTCAGCATTACCATTCCCCCTGCCGGGAACTGGCCAGCCTCGTGAGGAAGAGCACCGTTTCTCACACCCTCGGATCGCAAGTCCGTTGTAACAATGGAGATTTGGAAAGCTATTATCGTTGGAATCGTTCAGGGGCTCTCGGAGTTCCTGCCTATTTCGTCCTCGGGGCATATCGCCCTCACTCAGTTCCTGCTCGGGATACGGGAACCCGGCGTGCCCCCTGCCCAGAACATTACCTTCGAACTCGTTGTTCACGTGGGGACTTTCCTCAGCGTGATCATCTATTTCCGCCAGCGGCTCTTGTCCCTGTTACTCAGTCTGTGGCAGAAGGAGCGCCGGGAGGAGCGGAGGATGATCCTCTGGCTTTTTATTGCGACGATTCCGGCCACGATTGCCTTTTTCAGCGCGAAAGACTTCTTCGAAGGATCCTACAACAATCCTGTTCTCGTAGGTGCTTGTCTGCTTGGAACGGGGGTGATCCTGCTCCTGCCCAAGCTGATCAAGCCACAGGAGCGGGAATTCGGCATGAAGCAGGCGGTCTCGATGGGCCTGGCGCAGGCTCTCGCCATCCTGCCGGGAATTTCCCGGAGTGGCTCGACCATCACCGCGGGCCTTCTTTCCGGTGCCCGGGCGGAAAAGGCGGCGGAGTTCTCCTTCCTGATGTTTTTACCCGCCATCGGGGGAGGAATCCTGGTGAAGCTCAAGGATCTGCAGGCGGTAGCGCAGAGTGATGCCGCGGCGGCCTACCTGTGGGGCTTTCTGGCGGCCTTTTTCTCCGGCTTGTTTGCGGTCTATCTCGTGCTCCAGTTGATCAAGAGGGGAAAGTTCGAGTACTTTGCGTATTACTGCTTTCTGGCAGGTACGGCAGCGATGATCTACTTCGGAGCGGGGTAGGAAGTTCACCAGAAAGGCATCTCCGACCCGTCCGGTGTGACTGGAAAATCGGCCAGGGGTTGGAAAAGTGTCGAAAGCGTACATAGTCGCCGCGGTCGCATGCTTGCCAAACGGATTATTCCCTGCCTCGACGTGACGGATGGTCGTGTGGTGAAGGGCGTCAATTTTGTCGACCTGCGGGATGCCGGAGACCCGGTGGACTGTGCGGTGGCTTACAATGAGCAGGAAGCGGACGAGATCGTCTTCCTCGATATCACGGCTTCCTCGGACGGGCGCGACACCATGGTGGAGGTTGTGCGCAGGACTGCCGAGCGCTGCTTTGTTCCCCTGACGGTTGGTGGAGGGATTCGTGAGGTGGAAGACATGCGGCGCATGCTCCTTGCTGGAGCGGACAAAATCGGGGTCAATACAGCTGCCATAAGGCGGCCAGAGGTTGTGGACGAGGGCGCGAATACCTTTGGCAGCCAGTGTATCGTGGTTGCCATCGACGCCAAGCGGCAGGGGCCCGGCAAGTGGGGCGTCTATACTCACGGGGGCCGCAACCCGGTGGAGGGCCTGGATGCGATCGAGTGGGCCCGGGAGGTTTACAACCGCGGGGCGGGGGAGATTCTGCTCACCAGCATGGATGCGGACGGCACGAAGGATGGATACGATATCGAGCTCACCCGGGCGGTGAGTGATGCAGTCGGCATCCCGGTCATTGCCAGTGGGGGATGCGGGACGCTCGACCATATGGTCGAGGTCCTGCGGGACGGGAATGCGGATGCGGTCCTGGCCGCGAGCATTTTTCACTTCGGGGAGTTTACCGTGCCCGAGACGAAGCACTATCTGGCATCCCAGGGGATTCCGGTCCGTCCGGAAGTGGGTGAGTAGGAGGCCGAGCCGAGCCTGATTCTGGAGCGGTGGCGCCGGCAAGAACTCGCCGTTGCATCACTTGGAGTAGATGCGCTGGACCCGGGGGGTGATACTGGTGAATACCTCCCAGGGAATCGTCCCGGCCTTGTGGGCGATCTCGCTGACGGGAATGTTGGGGCCGAACAGTTCCACTTCGTCGCCGGGGAGGCAACCGGGGTGGTCGGTAAGGTCAGCCATGACCTGGTCCATGGTCACGCGGCCGAGGAGGGGGACACGCCTGCCGCGGATGAAAACCTCGGGGCTATTGTTAGAAAGGGAGCGCGGGTAGCCGTCCCCGTATCCAATTCCGATCGTGCCTACCCTCGTAGGCCGGGTGGTGAGGAAGGTGCGCCCGTAGGAAATGCCGTGTCCGGCGGGAACCTCACGAATGACTGCAATCCGGGACTTGAGGGTCATCACGGTACGGAAGATCGTCTTTTCGTCCCCGAAGGGCGAAACGCCGTAGAGCAGGAGGCCGGGGCGCACGAGATTGGTGGTCCGGGAACGGTAGCCAAGGAGGCCCGCTGAGTTGGCGAGATGAATGAATTCGAGTTCTCCCCGGGAGGGAAGGGACTCAACGAGGGTGTCAAAGGCGTTGAATTGAGCGTGGGTGAATTCGGAATCTTCGTCGGCGGCGGGAAGATGCGACCCCAGACCGGTAACCCTGACTGAGGAAAGGGCACGGATCGCCTCCAGGGCGGCAGGCACGTCCGCGGGCAGGAAGCCTCCTCGCCCCATTCCGGTATCCACTGCGAGATGCGCACGCAGCGGAGAGCCGCTGTCCCGGGCGATTTGATCGAAGTGGTGCGCCTCCTCCATCGTGTTGAGACAGGGCACGCAGCGGAGAGCCACGGCCTCCGTGCGCTCCTCGGGCAAGGTAGCGCCCAGCAGATAGACCGGGCTGTCCACCCCAGCTTCGGACAGGCAGCGCGCTTCGCCCACATTGGCCACCCCGAAGAAGGCGATTTCTTCGCTGGCGAGGGCCCGGGCCGTTGCCTCGAGTCCGTGTCCGTAGGCGCCGGCCTTCACCACGGCCATGACCTGCTGGCCACTCAGCTCCCGTGCGGTGGAAAAATTGTGGCGCAGGGCGGAGAGATCGACCTCAGCCCAGGAACGGGGAGAGCTTTCGGGAGCACCGCTCACGGGTGGAGCCTAGAGTATCACGGGACATTCGGCAAACCCTGCGCAGGCGGAGGAGAATAGGCCGGCGATCGCCGGGGCAGCAGGGGCGGAGGCCCTTTGTTTGGAGGTGGGGAAATCCACGGTTCAGTCCGGAAGGGCTTCCAGGCTCCAGCCTTCGGGCCAGGTCGCCCGCCGGGGCTTCCTTGGATCTACGAGAACCCAGGTTTCCCGGCCCTGTTCCATGAAGCGCCGGGCCGTCATGGCAGCCTCCTTCGGCATCCTTGATTCGATGGGGCTTCCGCCAGGCTGCGGCTGGACGACGATGCGGTAAATCGGGGAAGAGTTGATCGTATCGTTGGTTGGCTCCACCGCCGCAATGACCCCTGGAATGGCGTGGCCATGGATGACGAGGCGTTTGCGGGCGGCCCGGTAGCAGCAGGTGACGGCAATCCCGGCACAGGCTCCCAGAGAAAAGAGCAGAGGAACCCACCAGGAGGCGTCGCTGTTCCTGATGCTGAGAGAGACAATCACCGAAATCACAGCCATGAGGGAGAGTGCCGTCATGAGAAAGGTCGTGTTCCCCTGCCATCCGAGTTTTCGGATGGGTCCGGGGATGCCGGACCGCGGTGTGGGCTGGTGGCGGAGCGTCTCAAGCATCTGGTGGGTGACGAGGTGCTTGCTGAGGACATGCCCGATGTATCCGCCCTCGGAGGTCAGGTTCTGGAGGCCCTCCTCGGCGAAGGTTCCCTCCACGGCGTTCGCCGCCCGGCGCCCGGCGTCCGGATCGTTGACGATGGCGGAGCAGGCCGTGACTGCGTCGTCGAGAAAGGCCTGCAGGTCGTTGCCTGTGATCCGCTGGTCCGCGTTTCGAACTCGCTGTGAACTCAGGGGCCCGAGCTGAATCGAGGAACGGGATATGGCCTTCTGATGCCGCATGAAAAGAATACCGCGCGGTTTGAGAACGATATAAGCGTCCCGGACGGTGACGAGGGCATCAATCGCCTGCCTGGTCAGCAGGGCGCGGATTGAGCCCGGGGTGGCGGTGCCGATACCATACGCGCTGTTGAACTGTTCCTCGCCTTCCAGTTTGCACGTGGGCATGCCGAGGAGACGGGACAACGGACCCAGAAGACCGGACGGAACCGTTGACCTGGTGTACAGCACGGACTCAGGAAGGGTGATTCCCGGTCGATAGAAGAAGACAAAGGTGCGGTGGAGGCGATAGGATGGTAGGTTGCTGCGGTTGTCTTTGGGACGCTCCTCCCAGGAGGCGTGGCCGAAGATGTCATAGCCCAGCGCGTGCTGCTGGAATTGAAGGTCCTCGAATTCGAGGTATCGCTCTTCGAAAGCGGCCTTGAGTTCACGCAGGGCCTCCTCGGTCAGAGTGGGTGGAGCGGGCTGGTCTGGCATCCTCCTTGCGTTTGAGGAGCATACTATCCTATTGCGGTTCGGCGTGGGATCCAAAAGGAGGTCGTTCGGCTGGAGGGATCACCTTTCCCTGCGACCCTCTCCTCGAAGAGAGTCGCCATGGGGGTGAGAGGTCACCTCCTGTCACGCCCTGCCAATGGGGAGTGGGCGCGGTTTCCCCGCTATCTGTTCTGCACGGCCTGCGAGGCGGACTGCAGGTCCCGTCCCAGTCCCGAGATGGTTTCGCAGGATGTCAGGGAGGAGAAGGCAATGGCGCTGCCGAGGAGGAGGGCGACTTTCAGGATCTTGCTGGTGAAGTTCATTTGTTTTGCCTGATATTACGCAGATTTTAACCCTTAGCGGCAAGAACGAAATGAAGGGATGGCACCGGAGAAGCGGGCTGGCAGCCCTCGTCCCGGGGGGAAGACATGGCTGGCACTCGGAGCAGAGGACCCCTTTGTCAGGGTGCCAGTGCGTCAAGGGGGCCCGGTGTTGCAGACTTATTTTGCTGCCGGCTTCTCGAAGATCATGAAGTGCTGCCAGGGAAGAAGCTTGGAATCGGTGCTCTTCCATTTCAGGCCGACGACTTCCATCTCCTTGCGGGACTGGGCGACGCTCATCTTATGGAGTGGCTTGATAGGGACCTTGGGATCCTCGGCGCGGTACTCCAGGAGAATCACCCGGCCGCCAGGTCGCAGGGCCTTGAAGATGGACTCCATCATCTCCCGGGGATGGGAGAACTCGTGGTAGGCATCCACCATGAGAGCGGCATCGATGGAGTCGGGCTTTAGCCTGGTGTCGTCGACAGTGCCGAGGTGAGCCTCCACGTTTGTGAGGCCGAGTTTCTTTTCCTTGTTCTCAAGGAAGGAAATCATCTCGGGTTGAATGTCGACCGCCACGACCTTGCCCTTGGGGACGAGTGGGGCAAGGCGGAAGGTGTAGTAGCCGGATCCCGCCCCGATGTCTGCGATGACATCGGTTTCCTTGAGGTTGAGCGCGGCAATCGCCTTGCTGGGAGCTTCCTCGTCCTCACGGTTCGACCGCTCAAGCCAGCGAATGGCCTGATGGCCCATCACGTAGGAGATTTCCCGGCCCATGTAGAACTTTCCGATCCCGTCGAAGGTCTTGCGGCCCTTGCTGTAGTGGCTGGGCCAGTCATCTTTTTCTTGTTTGTTTCCCTTGTCGGGAGCTCCGGCGAGAGAGATGAGGGCGAAGACAAAGGTGAACGTGGAGGTGAGGATAAAGAAGCGCGTCATGGCTCTGATGGGTCTGCAGGATTTGTGGATTATGGTCTTAAACCCGATGCACGGGTGCAATCAGAAAGAGGCCGCGTGACCGGTCCATCATAATTCCGGCCCGGGTCATGCCTCGGGAAGGGTGTTTACGCTTTCCCCGGACAGGTCGCGGCAGTCAATGGCTGGGCGGGCATTTGGAGAGCCGGGAAGTTCGTTGCTTTCCCGGGTTGGGATGACCCCGGGGTGCTGTTCTGTGTGGCAGAATACAGACCGAGGGTCCCAGGCATCTGATCGCGTGATTCGAGCCTTCTTTACAGCATCCGGGCGATTGCTCATCGTGTGACATACACGCAGACTGCCATGACATTTTTCACTGTTCGCTCGTTGACCCCGTCTCTGCCTCTTTTCCTTCTCGCTGTGCTCGGGGTAGCTGTGAGTGCTCCGGATGAGGGGAGCCCCGATACGTTAGAAAAGCGGAAGGCGGATGGAGGCGAAGAGTCGCTGAAGGCGCTCCTCATCACGGGCGGTTGCTGCCACGATTACAATAGCCAGAAGGTTATTATTCCCGGTGGGATCAGTGAGCGTGCCAAGGTGGATTGGACCATCGTGCACGAGGGCGGAACATCCCGGAATCACAAGGTCAGCATTTATTCCAAGGAAAACTGGGCCGAGGGCTATGATGTCATCGTGCACAATGAATGTTTTGGCGGGGTGAAGGACGACGCGTTCGTGGAAGCGATCGCGAGGGCTCATGCGTCGACTCCCGCGGTGGTCCTGCACTGCACCATGCACAGCTACCGCGCCGCACCGAAAGGGGCTGAGGAATGGCGCAGGTTTCTCGGGGTGACCTCGCACAACCACGGGCGCCACGCTCCCATCAAGATGACGAACCTCAAGCCAGACCACCCGGTGATGAAAGGCTTTCCCGCGGAGTGGACCACTCCGAAGGGGGAGCTCTATCGGATTGAGAAGGTATGGGATACGGCCACTCCGCTGGCCCGGGGAACCTCCGGTCCCAAAGAGAACCATATCTGTGTCTGGGTGAACGAGTATGGCGAAAACAAGAGCCGCGTGTTTGGGACAACCATCGGTCACCACAACGAAACCATGCTCGAGCCCACGTATCTTGACCTGGTCACCCGCGGGCTGCTCTGGGCCACTGGCAAGCTTGGAGCGGATGGCAAACCGCTCCCGGGATACGGGGCAAAGTAGCCGCCGGGCGGGCGCCTCTCAAGACAGCGCGAAGTCGGCTCAGGGAGAAGGACAAGACCCGGGAGTGCAGCAGGCCCGGAGCCGGCTGGGAATACTGGCTAGTCCCACCAGAATTCGTGGCCGAGGTTGTCGTCAGTGAGCAGCCGGTATCCCTCCGAGTTTTCGAGGATCTGACGCCTGCTCAGGAGGCTGACCGACTTCTCGACTTCGGAGTTCTCGTAGTTGTCGAGCAGGGAGACCACTTCGTTGATCCGGGACTCGCGGCCGGCTCCGTCGAAGACGGGCGTTCCTTCGATGGAGTATGTGTCGAGCGTGCGCCGCCAGCGTTCCTTGTCGAACCGGATGGGATCGGTGCTGGCCACGATGTTGTTGAGCAGCAGGACGGCATCAGGAAAGACGGTGGCGGCGGTTCGTTCTGCGCGGTAGGAGCCGGTGGCATTGAACTGGTAGATCCCGCCCGGCTTGAGGTGAGCCTTGACCAGTTCCATGAACTCCCGGGAGAGAAGACTGGTAGCGTGTTCCCGCCAGTGGTGGGTGGTATTGGCGATGATGGCATCAAACTTGCGGTCCGGGTTTCGGCGGAGCCAGCGCCGGCCGTCGTCGACCACGATTTCGACCTTGGGATTGTCAAGGATGCCACGGGTGTTCTCGATCCGGGGGATGACCCGCTCGCTGTAGGCGGCATTGATTTCGACTGCGGTGATGCGTTCGACCTGGGGGTGGTGAGCAAGAACCTGGGTCCAGGTTCCGCCTGAAAGTCCGATGACGAGGATTTCCCGCGGATTCTCGTGGACCGCAGAGAGGAAGTAGGGCCGGACCATCCATGAGCCGGGACGCAGTTCGGTGCCGAGATAACCGTCATACATTCCCCCTCCATAGATGCGATCGTCATCGTCGACGGTGATGACTCCGAAGCGGCTTTCCACGACCATCTGGAAGCGTTCGCCCTTGTAGTCTCGCTTCAATTGAAGCCGTTCGTAGAATCCGTCGAAGAGGTGAGGACCAGCGAGGAGGACGGCTGCCGAGGCGAGGGCCGTGCCGGCGAGCCAGCGACCGAGGGCCACCCCGCGTGCACCTGCGAACCACGCGACGCCTGCCGCGAGGAGGAGGCCGAGGACGGCGAGGAACACGGAGAACTGTGCAAAGCTGAAGCGGTCCATGAGGATGAAACCGCTGAAAAGGCTGCCTGCCCCTGATCCGAGGATGTTTCCGAGGTAGAGATAGGAAAGGCGGGCGCCCGCCCGGGCATCGGGAGGGATGGCAAAGTGGCAGATGAGGGGCAGGGCGGCTCCGAGAAAGGCCGCCGCGAGGATGATGAGTGGGAGCGTGGCGGCGAAGTGAATCCGGAGGACGAGGAGTGAAACGACTGGAGCCACGAGGAAGCCGAGGAGGTTGGCGAAGAGAACGAAGCGCGCAAGAGCGCGCAGGGACGACGCATCCTGGGAAGCGCCGTGGTAGCGCATGCTCCAGAGGGAGCCTAGAGCGAGTCCGATGAGGTAACTGCCCAGCAGGGCGCCAAAGGCCCACGCCCGTGAACCGGAAGCGAAATTGTAGAGGCGGACCCAGAGGATCTCGTAGCTCAAGGAGAGGTAGCCGGTGAGAGCGACCAGGATGAGAGCGAGGACAAAGCGGCCGGTGGTTTCTCTTGTGGGATTCATGAGCTGCCTCCTTTCCTCCAGAAGTAGAGAATGGTGATCCCGGCGAGGACGTTGAGGGTGACTGCGAGGAAGACCGACTTGGTGAGGCCGAGGAGGCCGAGTACGCAGAATGCGGCGAGGAGGGCTCCGATCCCGGCTCCGAGGGTGTTGACGAAGTAAAGCATGCTCACTGAGTAACCGACATTGCGGGACGCATTCACGTAGTGGGCGACCAGGAGCGGCAGCGTGCTGCCCATGAGCAGGGTGGGAATCAGCACGAGCGTAAAACAGAGAGCGCCCTTGAAGAGGCCGGTCATTTGTTCGGTCATCACGCCCACGGACTCAAAGAGCCAGAGCGAAAGGGCTCCGTAGGCTCCGATCAGAATCTCGATGCACCCGAAGAGGAAGAGGAGCGAGGCTCCTGGACGTTTGGACAAGGTCCCCCCGGCAAGGCTCCCGAGGCCGAGGCCCAGCATGAAGGCCGACACGACCATTGTTACCGACTCGATGTTGCTGCCGTAGATGAGGAGGAGTGCGCGCTGCCAGATAAGCTGGTAGAGAAGTGCGCTGACCCCGGAGACCGCGAAGACGACGAAGAGCACGCGGGTGGGAAGGCCCAGTCCCTCGTTCGTGTGCTTCGGTAATGCCTCGTCCTGCTCCGCCATTGCCCCGGGAGCGAAAGTCCAGACCACATTTCCCCTCTTTGCGATCTGGAATTTTGGGAAAATCAGGGGCCAGCCGGAGGGGCGGGGAGTCGGGGAAATCGGCGGGTTGGGGGTGGAATCAGCCCTTGGAGAGGAGTCGACAGAAGGCCGGGAGTGTGGTTTTCTTCCGAACTCCTGAGCAATTCCACCGCCCTCTGGCGTTTGCATGCGCGCGGGAGGGCTCTGATCGTGATGCCATGAGATTGACGCTCCCACTTTCGTTTGCCGCCGCGTTCCTTTCCCCGGGGACTTTATCTCTCTGGGCCCAGGGGGAGCCCCCGGTTCCCATTCCCGCCCCCCTTGAGGTCGAGGTTCAGGTGGAGGATGGGATTGAGATCCAGCCCGGAGTCCAGATCGAGATCCCGGAATTGTTTGTGCAGGAAGACGGGGCGAAGGGGCCGGGATTCCTGGGCGTTAACGCTGCAGAGCTTCCGGCGGCACTGGCCGAACAGCTCCAACTGAATCACGGCGTGCGCCTCACCGATGTCAATCCTGAGAGCCCGGCTGGCAGAGCGGGTTTGCAGGTCGAGGACATTATTCTAGGAGTCGACGACAAGAAGATTGAGAACATGCTCCAGTTACGCGAGGCCATCACGGCCCGGAAGCAGGGCGACGAGGTCACTCTGAAGCTGGTGCAGAAGGGCAAGCGGGTTGAGAAAAAAGTGACTCTGGCGGGTCGTCCGGCGCTCCCCCGGATCGTCATTCCGCCAGGCGCCTTCCAGGGAGGAGGCATTCAGATTGTTCCCCCGGGAGGTGGCCTCCAGCGGTTCCAGCGTTTCGGATTCGGCGCAGACGGAGGGCGCTTCAAGATGGGCGATGACGATGGGTCGGTGGAAGTAAAGGGAGAGGGCGAAGCCCGTGAAGTCACCGTCTGGGATCTTTCCAACAAGGTCGTTTATGAGGGGCCCTGGGTTACGCCCCAGGACAAGGCCGCCCCGCCTGATAAGGTGCGCAAGCGTATCGAGCGCGTGGAGAAAATGGTTGCTGGCAGGGCCGCCCGGCGGGCGCGTCCCTTTGTTCTTCCGCAGCAGGCGCCCAACCCGCCGCCCCCCCGGCCGGGAATTCTTCCCAAGGTTCAGGAAGACCCGAGGCCCAAGGAGGGGAATGACAATCCGGGGCCCCGGGGCAAGTGAGCCGCCACGGTTGCATCCTCCGTGAGCCCGGGCGCTGGGGGAACAGAACCGATCCCCGCGGGGCCGCAAGTGAGGGATTGGCAAGGAGGCAGGCATTGGATAGACCAGTTCTCAGGTTTACCTGACCCAGCGGAGAGCCCATGCGTTACGCCATCTTCTCAGACGTTCATGCCAATCGGCAGGCGTGGGAGGCTGTACGGGAGGACATCGTGCTACAGGGGGCCGACACCCTGGTGTGCCTGGGGGATGTGGTCGGATATGGTCCGAGACCCCTTGAAGTGCTCACAGGTGTCCGTGGGGTCACTTCCAATTTCGTTCTTGGGAATCATGATGCGGCGGCCTGTGGCCGGCTTGATCCGTCGATTTTCAATGAGCGGGCCCGCCTCGTGATCGAATGGACTCGCGAGCAGCTTGACCAGGAGTCCCTGAACTTTCTCCTGCAGGTCCCCCTGCAGATGGACGGACAGGAACTCCAGTTCGTGCATGCCGAAATGCGGGAACCGGGTGAGTTTGGATACGTGGACGGGATCGGTCCGGCTGAACTCAACCTGCAGGCCATGACCGCTTCCCTTGGCTTTATTGGCCACACCCATCTCCCCCTGGCCTATGCCATGCCCCGTCGGGGTGGGCCGGTGAAACAATTGCCGCCCCGTGACTTCACTGTAGAGCGGGGGCAGCGTTATATCGTCAACGTGGGTTCCGTTGGGGAACCGCGCACGACTGATGTGCGGGCCAGCTACGTCATCTATGACGATGTGGCGCGGACCGTGTCCTTCCGCCGGGTTCCTTTTGACGTGGAGGGATACAAGGAGGACCTGGCGGAAAGCGGCCTGGGGATTCTTCCCTACTTCGTGCAGGTGGTGGATGCCGGCAAGGTTGCGGGTGCTCCGCAACCGGCGGCCGCGCCCCAGCTGGCCCTTGCCCAGCTTCCCTCCGTGACCGAGGTGGTTTCTGGCGCTAATGCACGGCTGGTGGTGGGTGCGCCCGTGGCGGGGGCCGTGCACGGACGCCCACCTGGCAGCAGGCCCATGGTAGTTTCCCGCCCGCGTTCCAGTGCGCCCTGGGTGATCGGGATCGGGGCCCTCGTGACCATCCTTCTTGTCGTTATTGCGATCGCGGTGATGCAGGGGAATCCTGACGAGGCCATCGCGGCCGGCGAAGGGACACAGGCCGCGAAAGGGCAGGAGGTTCGCAGGCCAGCTCCAGCGGCGAGTGCGGCCCCGGCCAGGACCGGAAGCGAGGACCTAATCAGGGAACTGAGGGTCTGGCACTATTCGAAGAATGTTCAGAGCCTCGAGGACCTGCGAGCCGTGTGGGAAGAGGATAATCCGGAAGAGAATCGGGACGAGAATGCCGGGGAGAAGGTTACGGGCGGGATGCTCGACGTGACACATGGAGGAAAGGACGCCTGCGGGCTGGTGTGGGAGGGTCTCCTGGTGCCTCCGGAGCCGGGACTATACGATTTTAAGCTCAAGGCCTCCTCCGGGGCGGCCCTCGTGATATTCGGGGAGGAACAGATGGCCTCCATGTCGGGGAATCTCGTCTCGGAGAAAAT
>Ga0163179_10000148_pt1 | contig 48239 bp, 42 predicted proteins | sample AtlANTMetagenome_FD_109643 | JGI IMG/M metagenome (GOLD analysis project Ga0163179, IMG submission 109643) | Marine eukaryotic phytoplankton communities from the Atlantic Ocean - Atlantic ANT 2 Metagenome | ecosystem: Environmental > Aquatic > Marine > Oceanic | place: North Atlantic Ocean... | reverse complement strand
GCATAACGAGTGCCCGCTTGATGTCCACTCGCAACTATTAGCGCAGCTCCCATCAATGGGCTTTCGAAATTGATATTTCCAGAATCAGCCGCAAGATTTTCGAGCACTTCGGTACTTGCCTCTTCAGCAAGATTCAAGGGTCTCCCGCAACTAGAACAGAATCTTGATCCAACTTCATTTGAGTGGCCACACGCTTCGCATATTTGAGTCACCTAGTCCTCCTTGCTACCTTCAAGGACGAATGCTTCGTAACTTTTTGCGTCCATCAACCCATCTAGTTCAGATTCTTCACTCACTTTAATTGCACAGACCCACCCTTCACCGTAGGGGTCTTCGTTGACGAGTTCTGGACGATCTTCGAGAACGTCGTTGATTTCCACAACTTCCCCAGAAACGGGCGCAAAAACATCCGACACCGACTTAGTCGACTCAATTTCAGCGAACGCCGAGTTCGCAGAAACCACTAGTCCTAGCTCTGGAAGTTCCACGTACACGACGTCGCCCAAAGCATCTTGAGCGAAATCTGTAATCCCAATACGCACTAAAGAATTGTCAATACGCACCCACTCGTGGTCACTTGAATATTGAAGCTCTTCAGGTGTATTCATATCCACAACCTACCCCACCCAGACGGCCAGGGGATCTGCGCTTACCGGCCGGCTCGACCTTCTTGAAGTGCCTCTCGAGCCGCAGGAACGTATTTTACCCCAGACCAGTAATGAATAGGTAGGCCCACCAGAGCGCAAGCCCATGCCCCTGCAGCAAAAAAAGACGCGATGCCAATGTCGCTCTCGCCCGCTAAGAAAAAGGGAAAAGCGAACATCAACAAAAAGGTGCCAGTCTTGCCCCACCAGGTGACTTCAATTTTTCTAGCACCAAATGCTGCAAGAAAAAGAGCAACAAGAGCAACTAACGCCTCCCTAACAAGTGCCAGCCACGCAATCCACCCAGGGACCGAACCATCAATCCAGATCGCGAAAATTCCAACCAAAAGCATGAGTCGATCTGCCGTCGGGTCAAGAATTTTTCCCAATTCACTTACTTGGTCAAATTTGCGTGCAATAAATCCATCTATCCAGTCAGTGGCCCCTAACGCCCCAAGCAACAGAGCGGCTGCCCAGCGGTCCCCTACCGAAAACAACAGCCACAAGAAAACAGGGATACAACCCAACCGAGCAAGGCTAATAAGATTTGGAACGGTGAACGGTCTCCACGGTAAGGGCTGCTCAGACATCAGTTGCATCGTAGGCTCCATTTCATGTCATCTGTTTTCACAATGATCATCGAAGGCGAATTACCCGGCACTTTTGTTTGGAAAGACGAGCAATGCGTTGCCTTCATGTCAATAAACCCAATCTCTTTTGGCCACACTCTTGTAGTTCCCCGAGATGAAATCGACCATTGGACTGATGTCCCTTCAATTCTGCAACAACATCTTTTTGACGTCGCAGGAAAGATTGCAGTTGCCCAAAAACTGGCGTTCAACACTAAACGCGTCGGAATGGTAATCGCCGGGTTCGAGGTACCCCACACGCACATACATTTGATTCCCATGAACACCATGGCGGACATGGATTTCAGCCTCGCAGCAAACTCAGTTGACCCCAAAGATCTGGATAGCGCAGCACAGCAAATCAAGTCACGCTTTGGAAAATAGCTTCAGGCACTACCAAAGGGTGTTGGACTGAACAGCAGTAATGTTGCCAGGTTCATCGCGCTCAGGATTACCTACTTTTCCATCTACGAAATGGGCTTCTAACGTCTCTGTTGGAGCTTCAGTTATCGCGCGTTTCAGCTCACCAGGATTCGTGAAAGATGGGTCCAGCCAGGCACTCCACAATGAAGATGGAAGGGTTACCGGCATTCGGTCATGTATGGCGGACATAAATCTGTCGGACTCTCGAGTCAGGATAACCAAAGACGGTCGGTACTCAAGCCCACTGTTCTTTGAGCCGGGTTCCCAAATGCCCGCCATAGCTATCGGTGTCTTGTCCGGTTTATAGATGTAGGAGGGTTGACGCCCCCTACTTCCTCGTCCTCTTGGCCATTCGTAAAATCCGCCAGCTGGAACTAGACATCTCCTGCTTTCAAAGGATGAGGCAAATCTTGGCTTTGAGTCGACGGTTTCGATTCGAGCGTTGATGAGCAGAGTGGAACTCCCACCTTTCTTCTCGGATCGCAGACCAAAACCCCAACGAAACACTTCTATCTTTCGCTTAACCGAGCCAAGATCGCCCAGGACTCCATATATCTCCATTGACGGTGCCACGTTGTAGCTAGGGCTCAAATAATGCTCACAAGACTCAGCTCCAAATAAGGTCTCTAATCTGGATGACGGAACAGCGGAGACAAACCTGCCGCACACGCCCTAACGACCTTGAGGGCAATCAAACATATGTGGAACCCTTCATTCCGCTCCGGTCCTGTCGAATTTCTACGTTAACCAGTGCGGGCTTCCCAGACTCAAATGCTCTCGCTATCGCTGGACCTATTTCTGTTGGCGACACGACATGTTCTCCATGGCCACCCAAAGCTTCCACGACTAAGTCATACCTAGTCCGATTGAGTTCAACAGCCACTAACCGATCTTCCCCATAAAGCATCCCCTGAGGCCGCATCATCTGACCCCACGCCGCGTCGTTACCAACTACACCCACGATGGGTAGGCCGAAACGGACGGCGGTGTCATATTCAAATCCATTCAGGCCAAATGATCCATCGCCATAAACGATTAGTACACGCTTGTCCGGGTGGGCTTTTTGAGCCGCCAACGCGAACGGCATGCCTACGCCAAGTGTTCCCAAAGGTCCCGGGTCCATCCAAGTCCCGTTGCGCGGCACCTGAATCACCTTTGAAGCTTGGGCGACAATATCTCCGCCATCTCCTATGACGATCATGTCATCGGATACAAAATCGGCTATCTCTCGACACAACCGAAGGGGGTCTATCGGAACTTCTTGACTGTCCATTTCGTCTCGGCGGGCGCTATCCAGTTCTTCTTCTCGTGCTCGTAGCTGGCTCCGGTATCTCGATGAATCAATCGTCAACTCGCGGCGTTCAATTTCTTTGGTTAGCAATTGAAAATTCATGCCAATGTTGCCAACTAATCCGAGATCCGCAGCCCGGTTATCACCAATCAAGGTTTCATCTAGATCCATTTGGATAATCACTGCTGAGGCCGGAATCGACTTACCAAATTTCATACGAAAATCTAACGGCGTTCCAGCAAGGATGACCAAGTCAGCTTTCTCCAACGCTTCTTTTCTAGTCAAAGACAGAAAGGACGGGTGATCCCAAGCAATCTCTCCTCGAGCCATACCATTCACGAAGCAGGGCAGGCTAGTTCGTTCCAAGAAGCTCTCTAGATGACTACCTCCCTCGCTCCACTTGAGGGAAGTTCCAGCCATAACCATTGGAGTTTGGGCCCGAGAGAGCAAATCAACACCTTCCTCTATGAGGTGTTGAGGCGCAGTCGCAGAAATCCTGTAGTCACGAAACTTAGGAATTTGAATCTTTTCTAGGTCTACCTCACCGTGGAGCACATCCATCGGGATTTCGAGGAACGCCGGGCCGGGGACACCACTCAGGGCCGCACGAATACCCGCCTCCATGTACTCGCCAATTCGCTCGGTTTGATAACAGGCTTCGGCCCATTTCGATACTGGCGTCATTAACGAAACATGGTCCATCTCCTGCAGGGAGCCGCGCCGTATATGCCGAAAAGGCCCTTGCCCTCCAATAACTAAGATCGGGGAATTAGCTCGCCAAGCGTTCGCAACACCCGTAACCCCATCGGTCACACCCGGGCCAGCAGTAAGAATTGCGACACCAACTTTGCCCGGGTGAAGACGAGCCCAAGCATCGGCTGCGTGAACCGCTGCTTGTTCGTGGCGGACATCTACAACTTCAATGTTTTCATCAAGGCACCCGTCATATATTCCCATGACATGGCCTCCCGAAAGAGTGAACACGCACTCTACTCCCGCTGCCTTCAGAGCTTTCGCAACTAACTTTCCACCATGTGTCATAGGACCAACCCATTCCGACTTCGCTAACAGCTGACTATAGGACTGTACGCTGCCTTAGATGCGTGTCACAGTGCCTGCATCCTCCGCCAACATAGGGCCCGGTTTCGACTGCTTAGCGGTTGCGTTGGATCTGCCGTTCCATCTAGATGTAGGAGAGCCTCAACAAGGTGCTACGCAATTGGATGGAAATCATCCAGCAACCGCATCTTTTGCCAATGCTGGAGGAGAAGGTCCATTATTCGCAGAGACTCTGATCCCGCCTGGCAAGGGTCTTGGTTTTTCAGGCGCCGCTCGGGTAGCTGGGTTGGCAGCTGCCTCCCTCCAGAAGTCTGGATCGATTGATTATGGATATCTACTCGCACGATCGGGCCAGCTAGAAGGCCACTCGGACAACGTCGCTGCATCGATATATGGCAGCGTTACCGCCACTAACCAAGAATCAGTTGTTCGCGTGAAGTGTCCGGTGCAGTTAGACGTGGTCGTGTGGATCCCTGCCGGGAAAACTTCGACTGATTCCTCTAGAAAGCATCTTCCTACGTCAGTAGCGTTCGAGACCGCCACTCGAGCGTTGGCTAGAAGTTCAGTTTTGGTCGCTGCAATCGCTTCCAATGATTTGACAGCTATGCGCGCCAATTGCATCGATGAACTGCACCAGCCAACGCGTCTAGCTTCCGCACCTGAATCTGCTATCGCAATACAAGCAGCCCTGGACAATGGCGCCTGCGCCGCATGGCTGAGTGGTTCAGGTCCAACAGTCGCTGCTTTCGTCGAGAAAGGTCAGGCAGAGACAATCAAACGTTCGCTCCCAGGTTCCGGCCACAGCAAAATCTTAAAAGTAGCTCCGTACGGTATCTCCATCAGCTGATGACGATATTTACCATTTTTCCTGGGATGACAATTACTTTGCGAATCGATTTCCCTGCTAGCAGTTCCGTGACCCGATCGTTAGCTAACACTGTTTCTTCAATCGTTGGAACATCTGCGCTTGCCGCTACCATCACGCGACTTCTCACTTTGCCGTTAATTTGAACAGGAATCTCGATCGATTCATCGACAAGGAGAGTCTCATCTGGCTTGGGGAATCGCTCATGGACTACAGAGCCTTCATTTCCGAGTCTTTGCCACAACTCCTCCGCTATATGTGGCACTAAAGGACTGAGCATCAACACAAGGCTGTTGGCAACTTCGGCAGGAACTGGCGCAGCGGTTCGAGTTAGTTCATTGTTCAGCTCCGTGATACGCGCTATGGCCGAATTAAACCTCAATTCCTCCATGGCATCTTCAACAGCGGCAATGGTTCGATGTGTGAGCCTCAATAACTCCTCGGTGGGTTGTTCGTGAACGACAGTCGATATACCTGTATTTTCGTCTATCAGATTCCTCCACACCCGCTGCAACAGTCGGTGAGAGCCAATAACTGATTTGGTTTCCCAAGGCCGGTCTTGATCTAGAGGCCCCATAAACATTTCATAAAGCCGCAAAGTGTCTGCGCCGTAAGTCGAATACATGTCATCAGGAGTCACGGAATTTTTGAGAGACTTACCCATCTTGCCGAAGGAACGGTCAACGGGAAGCCCTTCGTAGAGGAACGAACCATCTTCTTCGACTACTTTTTCTGCTTCAACGTAGATCCCTCGAGCGTCTTGGTAAGCCGCAGCTTGAATGTAACCCTGGTTGTACAAGCGCTGGAAAGGTTCGGGGCCAGACACGTGTCCGAGGTCGAACAAAACTTTGTGCCAAAAGCGGGCGTATAGAAGATGCAAAACTGCGTGCTCGACTCCCCCAACGTACAAATCAACCCCACCAACACCCCCGTCAGGGCTCGTCATCCAGTATTTTTCAACTGCTGGGTCGACGAACTCTTCCTCGTTTTTTGGGTCTAGATATCGCAGGTAGTACCAACACGAGCCCGCCCATTGAGGCATTGTGTTCAGTTCGCGCCGGTAGGAGCGCTTCCCTTCCCCAAGGTCGTAATCAGCCGTCGCCCACTCTTCTGCGCGACCTAATGGGGGTTCTGGGTTAGACGCTTCGTCTAAAGACCGCGGTGCCCAGTCCATAAGCTCGGGTAATTCGACTGGGAGCTCGCTTTCGGGGACAGCCAAAGCGAGACCGGTTTCGTCGAACACAATCGGGAATGGCTCCCCCCAGTATCGTTGGCGAGAAAATAGCCAATCGCGCAACTTGTAGGTGACCGTTCGCTGCCCATGGCTATTACTTTCTAACCAGTCAATCATCGACCGCTTGGCGTCTTTTATATGAAGGCCGTCAAGAAAGTCGCTATTGATCGCTGGCCCATCCTCAACGTAGGCCTCCCCCGAAAAGTCTTCTGGAGGTTCAACGGTACGAACAATGTCAATGCTGAATGCTGAAGCAAAATCCCAATCTCGTTGATCCTGACCGGGAACACTCATCACGGCCCCAGTTCCGTAACCCATCAGCACATAGTCTGCGATGAATACTGGAATTTCTTTGCCGTTTACTGGGACGACGCAGTGTGATCCCAGGTACACCCCGGTCTTTGAGCGATTCTCTTGCCTTTCTAAGTCGCTCAACTCCGAGACCAACCGGCGATATTGCTCAACTGCTTCGCTCGGGGACGCCGCTCCGCCTGTCCAACTAGCTGGTGTACCTTCCGGCCAAACGGCAGCTGTCAAGTCATCAACTAGAGGATGTTCGGGAGCCAAGACCATGGCAGTGGTTCCAAAGAGGGTGTCTGGTCTGGTGGTGAAGACTTTGATATCCAAATCGGAGGCTGTTTGAAAAGCAATTTCGGCACCTTCAGATCGCCCGATCCAGTTTCTTTGCATGGTTTTAATCGAGTCAGTCCAATCGAGGGTTTCCAAGTCCTCTAACAACCGGTCTGCATAGGCTGTTATCCGCATCATCCACTGCTTCATAGGCCGTCTAAAGACTGGATGGTTACCGCGTTCGCTCCGCCCATCAGCTGTAACTTCCTCGTTTGCGAGAACTGTTCCTAGCCCTGGACACCAATTAACCGGTGCCTCGCCCAAATAAGCGAGACGCCACTTATCGAGTTCCTCTCGACGGCCTACTTCCGTCATGTCCGACCACGGCTGCCCACTCTTGGTGGAGAGCTGACCTGCCGAAAGTAACTCTTCAAGCTCTGAGATCGGCCTCGCCACGGCTGCCTCACTGTCGTACCAGCTTTGGAAGATCTGTAGAAAAATCCATTGTGTCCAGCGGTAATAGGTGACATCGGTTGTCGCAATGGATCGTTCTTTGTCGTGACCTAAACCGAGCCGGTCGAGTTGCCGTTGCATGTTGGCAATATTTTTTTCTGTGTTGACTCTCGGGTGTTCGCCTGTCTGGCGCGCATGCTCTTCCGCCGGGAGCCCGAAGGCGTCGTACCCCATCGTGTGTAGGACGTCATACCCTCTCATTCTTTTGTAACGAGCAAAAACATCAGTTCCGATGTAACCCAGCGGGTGTCCCACATGAAGACCAGCTCCCGAGGGATACGGGAACATGTCCATAACGAACAACTTTTGACGCTTACCCTCATCCGAGATTAGAGATTCATGCGCTGTTGGAAGATTCTCTACCTGATAAGTCTTTTCGCGTGCCCAGCGCTCCTGCCAATCAGTCTCAATTTGCTCAGCTAGGGAAGCGTCGTATCTAAAAGCAGGATGCGAATCGTCTGACGTTGAAGGAGATGCGTTCACGAAGTTTAAGGATGCCACGTACAGCGGCCACTAAGACAAATAGAAGCAATGGATTGCTGTACATCTAGTTATCAACCCATCCAGTCGAATAACCTTGACCTATGACCCGCGACGACTCTGACCCGAACCTTGACGATCGCGACTACGAATCTTGGCAAGCGGCAGCCACCGCTGCTCTCAAGGGCAAAAATCTGGCTGACCTCACCACTCTGACGTTCGAAGGAATAGAAAGAATCCCTCTTTACACGAAACAGCACAACGGAACGATACGGAATGGGGATGACTTCCCCGGAGGGACCGCATTTGCCAGAGGCAGCAGTGCTTCGGGGAATTTGCTGGGCTGGGAGATTCGTCAAAGCCACTTCGCCATGCGCGAAGACGTTAACGAACATATTCTGTCGGATTTGGAGAACGGCGCAACCGCCATAACTTTAAAAGGATCTGTTGCTGAAGCAGCTCACATTAGATCCATACTCGAAGGTGTATATGTCGAGCTAGCGCCGATTCATTTGAGCTCAGGAAGCACCCGGGAACTAGCTGCGGCCCTCTTAAGCGTTTGCGAAGATCAATCCTCTGACATGGAGCTTCTTCACAATCACCTAGGACTTGATCCGGTCGGTCGACTAGCTCGAACTGGGCGGTCTGTTTCGCCTCTCGATCGAGAGATAAAGCAATGTGCCGAAATGGCAAAAGAAGTTGCTTTAGAGTTCCCTAACGTAATTCCGATCGCAATAGACGGGTCCGTTTGGGCAAATGGAGGTGCATCAGACAGCCAGGAACTCGGGGCCATATTGTCAGCGGGGGTTCTTTGGATTCGTGCCCTTCTGGAAGCAGGATTCAGCATTAATGATGTTGCAAAGAAACTTGAAATCACGCTGACAGTTGGACCAGACCAGTTTATGAATACCGCCAAAATTCGGGCCGCTCGGGTTTGTTGGGCCCGAATTATGTCAGCGTGTGGCGCATCCCCCTCTAAGAGTTCCGTCGCTATCCATGCAGAAACAGCGAAAGCGATGATGACCAAAACCGATTCTTGGGTGAATATGCTCCGTGCAACTACGGCATGTTTTGCAGCCGCGGTTGGAGGCGCTGACGCTATAACTGTTACCCCCTTTGACGATGCTGTTGGCCTTTCCAACGAAATGGGGATTCGACTCGCACGCAACACACAACTCATCCTCCAAGAAGAAACAAAATTATCTTCAGTGATCGATCCTGCAGGAGGAAGCTGGTACGTCGAAGAGCTGACTGACCAAGTAGCCAGTTCAGCGTGGGAGGTCTTCCAAGACTTGGAGCGTCAAGGCGGGCTTGCTAATGCCTTACTATCCGGGCAATGGCAAGAGGCTTTGGCAAAAACCCGTTCCGCTCGAAATGAGGCCGTGGCTCACAGGTCGATGCCCTTAACTGGTACTAGCGAGTTTCCTAACCTCGATGAACAGCAGTTAGAGCGCGAACCAATACCCCAGAACCTTGAGGTACTGGAAGGCGAGCAACGGTGCGAACCGCTCCCACTATCTCGATGGTCTACTCCTTTTGAAGAAATGCGTGAAACTCTGGTTACTTCGGCCAAAGAGCCCGTCTTGTTTCTAGCCAACCTTGGCGTTATCTCTCAACACACGGCTAGATCCACATTCGCCATGAACTTGTTTGAGGCCGGAGGAATTCGCACCCTCAACAACGACGGATTCACAAGTACCGATGATTGTGTTGAAGCTTTCATCTCCAGCAAGACGCGTATCGCCTGCATCTGTTCATCGGACAGTGTCTATTCGGAATCTGCGTCCCGAACAGCACGAGAACTCCGCGCCGCTGGAGCAGATCTCATCTATTTAGCCGGGAACCCGGATGTGTTAGTCGAAGCTGTTTCTGATATCGACGGCTTCATTTATCTCGGTTGCGATGTCTTGGAAGCCCTTTTACCCGTCCATAAACTCCTTAACTAAGTAAGTCAGACTATGAGCCAAGTACCAGACTTTTCGACGATTGACCTAAGACTAGGCGACAACACCTCTTCTCAGAGAACTGACTGGGAGCAGGAGTTCCTTACTCAGACTGGCCAGCCTTCTGAAGCCTTTACATCAGACACACCTGAGGGCATCGAGATCAAATGCCTCTATACCCCCACAGACCTCAACGGTGATATGGGGCATCTAAATAGTTTTCCTGGATTCGCGCCCTTCTTACGCGGACCTTACCCAACCATGTACACAAATCAGCCTTGGACAGTCAGACAGTACGCAGGGTTTTCGACGGCCGAAGACTCCAATGCTTTCTACCGAAGGAACCTCGCAGCTGGACAAAAGGGCCTCTCTGTGGCCTTTGACCTTGCCACCCATCGGGGATACGACAGCGACCACGAAAGAGTTAGCGGCGACGTAGGTATGGCAGGCGTAGCAATCGATTCGATCTACGACATGCGAACCCTCTTCGCTGGCATTCCTCTAGACCAAATGAGTGTTTCCATGACGATGAACGGAGCGGTTCTTCCGATACTCGCTCTTTATGTCGTGGCTGCCGAAGAGCAAGGAGTAGCCCCAGAAAAGCTTGCGGGCACCATACAGAACGACATCCTTAAAGAGTTCATGGTTCGCAACACCTACATATACCCGCCACAACCTTCAATGCGGATTATCGGCGACATCTTCGAATTTACCAGCCAAAATATGCCCAAATTTAATTCGATCTCTATCTCGGGCTACCACATGCAAGAAGCCGGTGCGACAGCTGACTTGGAGTTGGCTTACACACTCGCCGATGGGCTTGAGTATCTCAGAACCGGAGAAAGCGCGGGGCTAAAGATCGACGAGTTTGCCCCGAGATTGAGTTTCTTCTGGGCAGTCGGCATGAATTTCTTTATGGAAGTCGCCAAGCTTCGAGCGGCGCGACTTATCTGGGCCGAGCTCGTTGATGGTTTCAACCCCGGTAACCCAAAGTCAAAATCTCTGCGGACCCACACCCAAACGTCGGGCTGGAGCCTTACTGCTCAAGATGTCTACAACAACGTGGTGCGAACTTGCGTTGAGGCTATGGCAGCGACACAAGGTCACACCCAGAGCCTCCACACAAACGCTTTCGATGAGGCGCTGGCACTTCCAACTGACTTCAGCGCCCGCATAGCACGCAACACGCAGTTATTTCTCCAACAAGAATCAGGGACAACAAATGTGATCGATCCCTGGGGCGGAAGCTATTTCGTTGAGAAACTCACTCGGGATCTGGCCGATAAAGCTCTCAGCCACATCCGAGAGGTTGAAGACATGGGAGGCATGGCCGCAGCTATCGAAGCTGGAATTCCAAAGATGAGGATCGAAGAAGCGGCAGCTCGAACTCAAGCTCGTATCGACTCCGGCAGACAGGTTGTGGTGGGAGTTAATAAGTACCGCATGGCTACAGAAGACGCAGTAGAGGTTCTGCGGATAGATAACGTCGAGGTGAAGGCATCTCAAATAAGCAAACTCAATCAACTGAAAGCTGAACGGGACTCTAATCAAGTAGAAAAATCGCTTGCAGCTTTGACTAAAGCAGCAGACACTGGTGAAGGAAATCTCTTGGCCTTAGCCATCGAAGCAGGGCGAGCTAAAGCAACTGTAGGAGAAATTAGCCTTGCTCTCGAAGTTGTCTATGGCCGCCACAAAGCGGAAATAAGGTCGATTAGCGGGGTGTACGGCAGCGAAGTGGGGAACGAAACAGAGTCAGTTAGCGCTACAAGACAATTGGTGGATACCTTCGCTGAGCGCGAGGGGAGGCGACCGAGAATTCTTATCGCCAAAATGGGGCAAGATGGCCACGACAGAGGCCAGAAAGTCATAGCGACTGCTTTTGCCGATTTGGGGTTCGACGTCGACATAGGACCTCTTTTCTCGACTCCAGCTGAGGCAGCAAGGCAAGCAGTGGAAAACGATGTTCATATCGTTGGCGCTTCTTCGCTCGCTGCGGGTCACCTGACTCTCATTCCTGAACTTCGAGAAGCATTAGCAACAGAAGGCCGTGATGACATTATGATCGTTGTGGGAGGGGTAGTCCCACCTCAAGACTTTGAAGCGCTCAAGCAGGCTGGCGCTGCTGCAATTTTTCCTCCAGGAACAGTGATAGCCGAAGCCGCTCAGGAATTATTGGAAAAATTGTCCACGAATTAGCGTTTTCGGCGAGCGTGTTTGACTTTCTTTTTAGCGCGATTAGCCCGATACACAGCGCTCGAAGCAGCTTTAGTTGTGCCTCGGCCCAACGTGGAATCCGCTTCCTCTAGCTTTGCCTGAAAGCGTTTATGGACCCAGAGTTTTTCGCCCGCTATCTCGATCTGGGACCAGAATTGGCCGCGAACTTCAAACTTAGAGGTACGAGGCACACGATGGAGAAGTTCAATAGGCTTCGCTGGTCGCCAGCCACGGGCCCTTAACAACAAAATGTCATCGGAGGTTATCGCGATAACTCGATAGCGAGCTGTGGTCAACACTGCAACGACGGCAAACACAACGGTACTGATGGTCACACCCATAATCCATGAATTGGGATCCAAGACCAAAATCGCTGCAAGAATAAACACGGCGAAAAAAAGCATCGTAAATGGGTGCAGTCCTCCTTGGGCCGGAAGAATCCACTTCACCTTTTCGTGTGCCTCCAGAAATTTCTCTACTGGATGAGGGCGACTCCCCTTTTTTTCTACTATTCGTTTTGCTAGGCCCATAAGCTCCTGCTCCGCATCTGACCTACATCAAGTTACTTACGAGCCAGGCACTAGACAGAGTTAAGTAACAAATAAATGAGCTAGGAGTCAGGCTAGTAACGGGCTGTAACCTCATAGCGATGGATCCCATGCCTTCAGTCCAAGAGCTCGTCAAAGGGGTGAGGTCAACCGACCGTGCATCGCTAGGCCGAGCTATAACGCTAATTGAAAGCAACTTGCCCGACCACAGGCAGCGAGCCCAAGAATTACTATCAGAACTGCTTCCCGCTTCTGGTTCTGCTCACAGAGTAGGAATCACTGGCGTACCTGGAGTCGGCAAAAGTACTTTTATCGAAACCCTCGGCACGAGGCTGACCAGCATGGGTCACAAAGTGGCAGTCTTAACCGTGGATCCCACATCGTCTAAAACCGGTGGATCAATTCTGGGTGATAAGACTCGGATGGCTTCTCTAGCAAATCACCAATCAGCGTTTGTTCGCCCGTCGCCTACATCGGGTGAACTTGGCGGGGTCAATCGAATGACCCGAGAAACCATGCTCCTTTGCGAAGCAGCTGGATTCGACGTTGTTTTGGTCGAAACCGTCGGAGTTGGCCAAAGCGAAACGGTGGTAGCTGACATGGTTGATTTCTTCCTGGTGCTTATGCTTCCCGGAGCAGGCGACGAGCTGCAAGGCATCAAAAAAGGAATCTTGGAGCTGGCAGACATGATTGCCGTCAATAAGGCGGACGGAGACAACGTTCAGCCCGCCGCTGCAGCAGCACGAGAGTATGAAATCGCCCTGCACCTCACTGCTCCTAGTTCTCCTCTCTGGAGTCCTCCAGTCCTCACCTGCGCTGGTTTAACGGGTGCAGGAGTTGATGAGTTATGGATTCAGGTTCAAGAGCACCGGAGGCTTCTGGGTGACGCTGGTGAGCTTGAACGTCGACGGGAAGAGCAAACTGTTCGATGGATGTGGTCGATGCTGGATGACCGTCTTATTGACGGGCTTCGGAACCACTCTCGGGTAAAAAGTCTTCTACCCGAGATGGAATTACGGGTTAGATCGGGACAGACCACACCAGTTTCAGCGGTCGACACCCTAATAGATGCCTTTCTGAACAGTTAGCAGGTAAAGGAAAGGGGTTCGATCAGAAGTCCTCGTCGAATGCCACGTCGCCTTCAACTCCATGCTGATAGGCCGCTACGGTCCTTTCGAAGAAGTTTGTGAGTTCTTGAACGTCTTGTAGTTCCATGAAGTCAAACGGGTTCTTGGAGCCGTAACGTTTTGGCAACCCAAGCTGCGCTAGACGTTGATCGGCTACAAACTCAAGATAAGTCCGGGTATCAGCTGCGGACATGCCCGCAACGCCTCCTGATAGTACGTCTTGAGCAAATTGACTTTCGACCTCAATCGCCTCCTCAAGCATTTCAACAATCCGGTTGGACAGGTCTTCATCAAATAGTTCTGGCTCTTCTTCTTTGATGGTCTTGACGACTTCAAAAGCAAAGTTCATATGACACGACTCATCACGAAAGACCCAATTCGTTCCCGCCGCTAAACCATTCAACAAACCCTTGCTTCGCAAGAAGTAGACATACGCAAAGGCGGCGAAAAAGAACAGCCCTTCGATGCATGCAGCAAAGCAAATCAAGTTCAAGAGGAACTGCTTACGTTCTTCGGCCGTTTGCAACTCGGCGAGATCCTCCATGCTGCTCATCCACTTGAAACAGAAGTCAGCCTTACTTCGTATCGAAGGAATATTTTCTATCGCCGAGAATGCTTCTGCTCTTTCGTCATGGTCTGGGATATAGGTATCCAAGAGCGTCAGATAGAACTGTACGTGCAACGCCTCTTCGTACAACTGACGACTGAGGTACATCCGAGCTTCGGGACTATTGATGTGCTGATACAGATTCAGAACAAGGTTGTTAGAAACGATCGAATCCCCAGTCGCAAAAAAAGCGACAAGCCGGTTGATCAGATGTCGCTCGGCTGGCAGCAGCTTGCGGTCTAGGTCGACAACATCATCGGAGAAATCGATTTCTTCAACCGTCCATGTGTTCTTTATCGCATCCTGATACATGTCATAGAAGACCGGGTACTTCATCGGTCGTAAAGTGAGATTGAAACCGGGATCCAGAATTTTTCCAGGAGTTCCAAGGTCTTTCCCTTGACCCGGCAAGCGTTCTTCTTTGGTCTCGGGGGCAGCGAAATTGTTATCTGGTTCTATAAGGGCCATTTGGTTTCATTTCTCGGCGTGGTGTTGACGCTATCCCTGCGACTGACCTATCAGTCGCAAGCTTCGCAGGACTCTGGATTTTCCAACGAACAGGCGATGGCCTCTTCGTCGGTGAACGGTGATGGCTCAACAGCAGTGCCGCTTGGAGGGTCCGTAGGGCCCGATCCATCTGTTCCGGAAGTTGTTTGGTTGATTCGAGTAGCTGGTCTAGATCGCAAGTAGTAAGTGGTTTTCAGTCCACTCTTCCATGCGTACATATACATAGAGGACAGCTTGCCGATACTCGGACTTTCCATGAAGAGATTCAACGACTGGCTTTGGTCGATATAAGCACCTCTGTTTGCTGCCAGATCAATCAAAGCTCGCTGTGGCAGCTCCCAGGCAGTCCGGTAGACCTGGCGCAAATCAGTTGGAATTTCCTCGATTTCCTGTATCGAACCTTCAGCTCGTTTAATTCGTTGAGCCATGTCTTCGGTCCAAAGACCGCGCTCTTGGAGCTCGTTGACGAGGTAACGATTGATCTGGAGAAACTCTCCTGAAAGCGTCTCTCGTTTGAAAAGATTGGAGACTTGTGGCTCTATGCACTCGTAGCAACCGGCAATCGAAGCGATCGTAGCTGTTGGGGCGATCGCTATCATTAGAGAGTTACGCAAGCCATGTTGGCTTATACGATCTTTGAGAGTTGCCCAGCGTGCCGTATCACTCGGCTCAATGCCCCATAAGTCAAACTGGAGGTCTCCGTGCGCAGCCCGAGTCTCAGCGAAATTATCGTGGGCCCCATTTTCGGCGGCTAAATCGCAACTCGCGGATAAGGCCCAATAGTAAATTTCCTCGCTGATCTTGGTCGAGAGTGCCAAAGCTTCAGGAGTGTCAAACGCTATTCCTAGTTGGAAGAACACATCTTGAAGTCCCATTAGACCAAGGCCAACCGGCCGCCACTTACTGTTAGACACTCCCGCTTCACCTGTCGGGTAGAAGTTGATATCTATAACCCGATCCAGGAAAGGCACGGCAGTGCGAACGACTTCACCTAAGCGGTCAAAATCAAAGGCACCGTCGCGGACAAGGCGGCCAAGGTTCACTGAACCGAGATTGCAGACTGCGGTTTCATCTTGGTTGGTCACTTCTAAAATTTCAGTACAAAGGTTCGAAAGGTGCACAACATTTCCGGGTTCACCTGTCTGGTTGCATTTCAGATTCGAAGCGTCTTTGAAAGTCACCCAGCCGTTACCGGTTTGCGCCAACGTCCTCATCATTCGGCTGTAAAGCTGCCGCGCTGAAACCTGACGTTCGTAAAGGCCCGCTTGCTCTGCAGCAAGATAAGCCTGCCTAAATTCTTCGCCGTACAGATCGGTGAGGTGGGGCACCACCTTTGGGTCAAACAAGGACCACTGCCAATCATTCTCAACTCGCTCCATGAACAGGTCTGGAATCCAATTAGCCAGATTTAAATTATGAGCGCGCCGAGCAGCGTCTCCTGTGTTGTCTTTGAGCTCTAGAAAGTCATCTAAATCTGCATGCCATGTTTCGAGATACACACAAGCCGCACCTTTACGACGCCCCCCTTGGTTAACCGCTGCAACAGAAGAATCAAGGGTTTTTAGCCACGGCACTATGCCGTTAGAGAGGCCGTTAGTTCCCCCGATCAAAGAACCCTTAGAACGAACCCGATGCCAAGCCACCCCAATCCCACCAGCAAACTTGGAGAGTTGAGCGATATCGGTGTAGCGCTTGTAGATACCCTCCAAGGAGTCTTCTGGGCTGTCGAGCAGATAGCAAGAAGACATTTGAGGGTGTGAGGTTCCTGAATTGAACAGAGTTGGACTTGAGGTTAGATATTCAAGACTCGACATCAGTTCGTAAAGCGTTATCGCTTCCTCCGGTGTGCGAGCAAGGCCACAAGCGACACGTAACAAGAAGTACTGCGGAGTTTCTATAACCGTTCGTTCTGTTGGGTGTCGAAGAAGGTAGCGGTCATAAACAGTCCGAAGGCCGAAAAATTCAAAGAGATTATTCCGTTCCGCAAGAACTGAATTATTCAACTTGCGAGCATGCACCTGAACAAACTCAAGTACCCCATCGTGAATCAAGCCGCATTCGGCCCCCAATTCAATCGACTGGCTGAAGGAGTAGATATTTTGGTTCTGGACTTCTTTATCAATAAACGTTCCGAGTAAGCGAGCAGCTAGACGCGAGTAGTTAGGCTCTTCAATGATTAGCGCAGCGGCAGTACGTATCGACAGCTCATCTAGTTCCGTCGTAGTTGCGCCGTCATGAAGACCCGAAATCGTTCTGGTTGCGATACGCATCGGGTCAACACCAGGTAGTTCCGACGAACAGCGCTCAACCGCTCTAACAATCTTGTTGACGTCTACCGTTTGCTTACTGCCATCACGCTTTTGGACCTGCATGCCAACCGCTGCAGTGCCATCGCTTATCTCAGTTTTGTTGGACTCCGCCTGATCCGTTACCGCCACTTTCACTCCTCGTCTGCCACTACCGGAGTTCTACGACCCGGTCTACCTGTCGCCGACTCCAACTCTGCTTCTAGCCACCCGGCCCGTTGCGGCCCTGAGTGACACAAACTCAGAAATCGAAATCTTTGACCCAGATCGTTTAAGTTCCGGACTTGTGATTACACCCGTGTAGTTACAACCTTGTCAAGCATCTGTACCGGTCTCTTTGCTCGCGCGCAAGCACAAATTGCTATTCATTTTCATTCAACTGCTTTTCCTGACTGCCGCTACCATCACCCTGCGTGGTTACCGATTAGTTAGCTACTGTCATCCCAACTAGTGAAAAGGCCTTCAGATAACTTTTGAAGTCCCGGAGAATAACGTGAAAAAAATTGTTGTGGTAGGTGCATCGCTAGCTGGAATACGTGCTTGTCAAAATTTACGACGCGAAGGCTTCGATGGGCACTTGACGCTTCTAGGCGAAGAACAACACCTCCCCTACGACCGACCACCCTTGTCCAAAACAATGCTTACGTCAGAGCAAGACCCCCTTGATTTAAATCTTGTTTCAAACTCGGATCTATCGGACCTTGACCTCGAACTGATACTTGGAGAACGAGCGACCGGACTCAATACCGAACAGAGCGAGGTCACGGTGGGTGGTGAAAAAATTGGCTACGACGGCCTAATAATCGCGACCGGAGCGCGGGCAAGAAAACTTTCGAAATTCGACCACATTGACGGGATTCACACCCTGCGGACAGTCGACGACGCTCTAGCTATTCGGCTAGGTCTTATTTCAAGTTCCTCGATTGTAATCGTCGGAGCTGGCTTCATCGGGTCCGAAGTCGCTGCAGCAGCGAGACAGCGAGGCTGCAAGGTGACCATCGTCGAAGCTAACGAAGCCCCTTTGGTCAGAGGGCTGGGGATCAAGGTTGGCAACGCTTGCGCAAACCTCCACTACTCCAATGACATCGACCTACGATTTGGAGTAGGTGTCAAAGACGTCCATGGCAGTTCGAGCATTGAAGCAGTTGCCCTTACAGACGGAACAGTGCTGCCTGCGGAACTATTAGTGGTCGGAATAGGTGCAGTGCCGAACACTGAGTGGCTAGCCGGCTCGGGGCTATCAGTCGATGATGGAGTTGTTTGTGACGAAACACTCAACGCTGGCATTCGCGGCGTCTACGCAGTTGGGGACGTTGCTCGAGCCCCGAATAAGTGGCTGGGGGGCCAAATTCGACGGACTGAACACTGGACGACCGCAACTGAACACGCTGCCTTAGCAGCCAAGAACCTTTTAACTCCTGAAGAGAGTGCCCCATACAGTTCGGTGCCGTTCATCTGGTCAGACCAGAATGACCATCGAATCCAGGTTGCAGGCGACACCATCGACTTTGACGACGTACAAATCCTGAGTGGTTCGGTCGAAGAGCAATCGTTTATAGCCGGCTACCGACATGGGAACTCGCTAGCCGGTGTTATGGCCCTCAACAACATGCCGAGGTTTGTCAAATATCGCCGCCTGTTAGCGGGTCACAGTTCCTGGCAGGACGCCGTCGATCTTTCCCTAGAACTGACGACTTGACAGATGTTTTCCGCACTAGTGACTACAGAAGATCTTCAATTTCTACTGGACATTAAAGAACCAACTCCCAAGAGGCGTCTATTGCTATGCAAAGGGGCGTGTACTTAGATGACAGCCATTAGACCAACAGTAAAATCCGTGGCAGTTTTTTGTGCATCGTCAATGGGCAACCAGCCCGAACTGGCGGATCTAGCCCGCCGTTTAGGCGAGCAACTCGCTGACCAAAACATCACCACTATTTTTGGCGGCAGCGACAGTGGATTGATGGGAGTCGTGGCTGATGCTGCTCTTTCTCGAGGCGGTCGTGTTATTGGGGTCTACCCGAAAAACACTTTCTCACGAGACGTCCGTCATCAGGGGTCAATCGAACTCCAAATGGTTTCGTCAATGCATGAAAGAAAGTCAGTAATGTTCGAGCTCGCTGATGCAGCCGTAGCGTTACCCGGCGGCTTAGGCACGCTAGACGAGGTCGTAGAGTTACTGCTGTGGACCCAACTTGGTATTCATCAGCTACCACTGGTCCTGCTAGACGTGAATAACTTTTGGAACAAATTCGTCGACTTCCTAGACGAGGCGATTTCATCTGAATTACTTAATGGTGACTGTCACAAAAATCTTCGCAGGGTCACGGACCCCGCAACAGTCACCGAAGTTTTAGAACAACTAGTTACCAGCCACCAATAACTTACTCTCAGAAAACGCAGTAACACTTGCGGGTTAGTTACGGCGCGCATGTGACCCGCCACCGCCAGGTGATGGGTCACATCCAAGTCGGGCTGAGAGGATTTGAACCTCCGACCCCTGGTCCCCCAGACCAGTGCGCTAACCAAACTGCGCCACAGCCCGCAATGCGGACACGATACCTCGGTCTCGCCGCGGATCCGCAAGCGCTAATAACTCAGAAAATTTGTTGGCCGACCCATAAGACCCCTTGGGCGGCCCGCCACCCTAGATAAACAACTGCAGCTACAACAACCACCCAGAAATGCCAAGGAACTGAGCTTCGATCGCGGGATTCAGCAAGCCACCTATCACATCCAGGACAATGCCCCTCTGGACTCAACAGGCCGACATCAACATCGCGATCGCACGTATCGCACCAGATCACTTTTTTCGCACCGATTGAACCCAAATAGCTGTCCGAAACATCATCATCGCAGTTGTTTATCCACGTCGTCTCAAGCGGATTTTAATGGGTGTAGCTCCTAGCTCGAATTCCTCACGAAGACGGCGCTCCAGATAGCGAACGTAGCTTGAAGGAATTTCTTTGTTGGTGAAGAGAGTAAAAGTCGGGGGGTGAGTCGCTCCTTGGGTCGCATAAAGAACGCGCCCACCATGTGGCGCAGGCTGAGAAGATTGCGCCAACTGGATCACTTCGTTGACCTTTCGAGTAGGCACTCTGGTCTCATAGGCATCAATCGCAGCTTCGAGAGCAGAAACTAACCGGTGTACACCACGGCCCGTTAGTGCACTCACACGAAGAACTGGTGATTCCCCCAAGAAATGGAGCCGTTGACCAACTTGGTACATCAGCTCATCCTTCTCTTCCTGACCGACAAGCTCCCACTTGTTCATTAGGATCACGATCGGACAGCCCGCAGCATCAACCCGCTCGGCTAGACGCTGGTCTTGTGACGTAACTCCTTCAGACGCATCAATCACTAAGAGCGCCACATCGGCCTTATCGATGGCCCTCAGCGCTCGTAGGTTTGAGTAATACTCGGTGTCGTCATCTACTCGGGCCTTACGACGCATGCCAGCGGTATCGATAAACCTCAACGGACCGAGTTCTGTTTCAACAACCGTGTCTATTGCATCGCGGGTCGTGCCCGGCATGTCGTGCACGACCGACCGGTCATCGCCTATCAACCGATTAAACAACGTTGACTTGCCGACATTCGGGCGACCAACAATTGCTACTCCTGAGATTTGGTCTTTTACGGATTCATCATCATTTTGCTGTCCTTCAGCATCGTCGAGTTGATGCTCAGGGAGTATCTCGATAATCAGGTCAAGGAGGTCGCCTGTATTTCGACTATGCAGAGCCGAAACTCCCATCGGATCTCCTAGACCGAGCGACACAAATTCCCAAATATCGTGGTCTCGCAGCGCCGTATCTACTTTGTTTACGGCCAAAAGCACAGGAATGTTTGATCGTCTCAATATCGAAGCGATCCTCGCGTCCTCCTCAGTTATTCCAGTTGTGCCATCGACCACCAGAACTATTAGGTCTGACTCCCCTATCGCCTTCTCACTTTGCGCCGAAACTTTATCGTCTAGTTCATTACCCGAAGGCATCCAACCGCCAGTGTCAACTAACTGAAAGTTGCGACCTAACCACTCAGCTTCGACCACTTTCCGATCCCTAGTTACCCCTGGCCTCTCCTCAACGATCGCTTCGCGCCGACCAAGAATTCGGTTGAACAAAGTTGATTTCCCCACATTGGGACGACCAACAACAGACACGACGGGTAGGCCGGCTTCATCCCTCATCGGACTAGCTCGCCGTTCATTTGCTTGGACTGCTTTGGAGGTTCTAACGCTGAACGTAAAACATGCCCAGATAAAGCTTCTAGCCTCAAACCTTTAAAGAGCTTGGCGTCGTTGTGGTAATTATTTGGGGGTAAATATCGGTGGCCCTCTGGCTCCAACGCAAGACACCGCTGCAAACCCTTACCGACCAAAAGACCACTGACTTTCATATTGCCCTCGAAGAAATGGTTAGTCAGTTTCAGGAGTTGAACACTCTGACCTGGGTTGGCTCCGTCGCCTAATGCTGGCCGGACTGAATCTCCGGGACCACCCGCAATAGTTTCCGCGATGTTGGACAATGACATGATCACTAGGATACGGGTGTCTTTGCTCTACACCCAGCCAGTAATTACAACAGGTAGCCTCAAAAGCGTGAGCGTCACCCAAGTCCTGCTTGCTTCGCCTAGAGGCTTTTGTGCTGGTGTCGAAATGGCTATCAAGGCACTCGCTTGGATGGTGCGTTCATTCGAGCCGCCGGTCTACTGCTATCACGAAATTGTCCACAACCAGCTCGTCGTAGACCGGTTCCGAAGTCTGGGAGTCGTATTCGTTGATGACGTCACGGAGGTACCGGAGGGAAGACCTCTGATGCTTTCCGCTCACGGATCCGCACCTGAAGTGGTCGCAGAAGCAAAAAAACGAGGCGGATATGTCGTTAACGCCGTCTGTCCTCTAGTAACAAAAGTCCACCACGAAGTACGAGTCCGCTCCGACAAGGGTTACCGAATCGTCTATGTAGGCCACCAAGGGCATGAGGAAGCTGTCGGCACCATGGCAGTTGCACCGAAAAAAATAAACCTCGTATCAGAGATATCTGATGTAGCGGCCTTGCCTGAATTCGATGAACCAATCGCAATGTTGGCTCAGACAACTCTTAGCCATCGCGACTGGGAAGACGTCCTCGAAGCAACGAAAGCAAGGTTTCCTGACGTCTGGATGCCAGGCCGCAGCGACTTATGTTTCGCCACGACGAATAGACAATCTGCTCTCGCCTCTATAGCTGAGAGGTGTGATGCCGTGGTAGTCATCGGTTCAGCTAATTCTTCCAACACTATGGCCTTGGCGAAGCTTGCTGAAGCTTCAGGGTGCACTCAAGTCTTTAGGGTCAACGCAGCGGATGAACTGCCAAACGATTTAAAAGGAATAATCGGCGTAACCGCAGGTGCTTCGGCCCCCGAAGAGTTGGTCAGTGCCGTAATCGAACGACTTTCACCAGATGAGGGCGTAGAGGAAATCCGGATAACCGACGAAGATGAGTACTTTCCTCCCCCACGAGAACTCAGAGAACTTCTTTCGACCTTAGAGACGGCAGTCCATGCTCTTCTTGCAGTTCCTGTCAGCTCGCGCGTCGCTCCACTAGATAGAGAGATAGCGGCAAGTGAAGTCTTAGCTTCTCTTAGCGACTAAAGAGAAAAACTAATCAGACAACTCGGAGTTAGTGGGTTCGCTGCTCGGGTCATACACGTTCGGAACACCACACACTGACTGAGCACGATCAAACAGTGACTGAATCTCCTCACGAAGTTTTTCCGTCGTCTCGCGAACATCGTTCCTAGAAAGTCGCCCCTTCTCGTTAAGTGGTGGTGGCTCTAACGGCTCCCCGATGATCACGTGGATACGTTTTGGGTACATAAACTTCGCACCGCGAGGCATGGCTGCAGCGGTCCCACCAATTCCTACAGGGACTATTGGTACTTGCGTCTTCGCTGCCAAATACGCGGCGCCATCAAACAATGGAAATATTCGAGGTCCGTCCTTTCGTTCCCCTTCAGGAAACGCCACTACCGGGTCATTACCACTTTCAAGAACCCTCAAAGCAGTCATAAGGGCTGCGCGGTCCGCGCTCCCTCTGCTAACAGGGAAACATCCAATCGTTGTAAAAAGCCAGCCGAAAAAACGATTTTTCCAGACTGACTCCTTACCCATGAACCGCAGCCGCCGAGGAATACAAGCCTGCAGCGGAGTATCAATGTAGCTGCGATGGTTTGGGGCCCAGACGCAAGCACCATCAGGGATATTCTCAGCGCCCTCAACCGTAATTCGATTCCATATTTTAAATACTCCCCAAAGCAAGTATTTGAGGAGACGGTAAGCAAGAAGGTTGTACCAACGTGTCCTCTGCTCTAACACCAAACTGCTATCAGACATCAACCCTCCACCCTTGAACGGAACATCTCGGCAAGCTCTCCCACAACATCTTCAATAGCCATATTGCTTGTGTCGAAAATAACGGCACCAGGCGCGACTTCTAAAGGAGAATCATCACGTGTCGAATCTACGTGGTCTCTTCGTTGCAAATCCTTTAGTACATCTTCGAACGTTTGACCTTCAGTTTCTCGGAAACGCCGCTCTGCACGTATCGGGAGATCTGCTGTTAAGAAGACCTTGAAAACTGCATCTGGAAAAACCTGAGTCCCAATATCTCGCCCTTCCATTACCCCGCCCCCCAATTCAGTAGCCCACTGGCGTTGAAGCGGAACAAGTATTCGTCGAACTTCTCGGTTAGCTGCGACCACGCTTACCAACTGACTTACTTCAGCGCTCCTAATCTCATCCGTAGCGTCAACGCCATCCACAATAATTTTTTCGCCGATGCTGATCTCTGCTGTCTTAGCTAACTCTGCTATCGCGCTTGCGTCTGAGAACTCAAGCTCTTGCCGGAAAGCAGCCACCGCTACGGCGCGATACATCGCTCCGGTATCAAAGTGCGGAAGATTGAGCTCCGCTGCCAATGCCCTTGCAACCGTTGACTTACCCGAACCAGCGGGGCCATCAATAGCCGCCACCCCGACGACGTCTGTCGACGGCGCTGCCCTAGGCCGCAAATCCTCGAGTACCGAAAAGAAATCTGGAAACGTTTTCGAGACACAAGCCGAATTTCTAATCTCGATTCGCGGCACGCGAAGTCCAAGCAACGCCATTGACATCGCCATCCGGTGATCGTCGTAGGTATCGATGCTCGCTCCCGTCAGTCGCCACGTATTGGGCTTGATTATTAGACCGTCTGATATTTCAATGGCTTCGACCCCACACTTCATCAGCTCTGTGACCATCGCCCGGATCCGGTCTGTCTCCTTTGATCTAATGAATCCGATCCCTTTGATTTCAACCTCGGACTCAGCGAAAGCCGCTACTGCCGCCAAAGTTTGTGCAGTGTCAGAAAAATTTCCAAGATCGAAGGTGCCTCCGCTAAGTCGGTCACCCTGGACCTCTATCCAATCGGGACCCCAGGTAACCTGCGCCCCGAGTTCTTGGAGCACATCCACGAACTGAATATCTCCTTGCCAACTGTTTCGATGTAAACCTTTAACCCTAATATTTCCTTGGGTGATCGCAGCTGCAGCGAAAAAGTATGATGCAGCCGACGCGTCGGGCTCAATCATCATGTCTGTCGAACTGTATTGCCCCTCTGCAATTCGATAGACCGAATCGCCGTCCTCTTCGACTACGACTCCGAACTTCTTCATAACCTCAATAGTCAAACCTAGATAGGGGCGACTTACGGGAGTGTCTGTTAACTCAACTGTGAGACCTCCTTCGAAAAGAGGCGCTGCCAACATCAGGCCACTTACGAATTGACTACTGTTCGCTGCGGAAATTTTGATCTTTCCACCCTCTAGCCCACTAGCGATAATTTCGATAGGTAGCTCGTCAGAACCACCTAACTCATTGAGAGTGCCTCCGAGAGACCGCAACGCTTGCATCTGTTCACCGAATGGTCGAGAACGCAGCTGCTCACTCCCATCTAAAACCACCTTGCCTTTTCCTGCTAAAAGAACTGGCAGCAAAAAGCGCGAGGTCGTTCCAGAGGAGCGACAATCAATAGTTAACTCTTCAAAGTTAAGAGCCCCGCCAATGCCTGTTACTTCAAGACTCGCATTATGGCGATCTATTCGGACGTCGCATCCTAAAGACATGACCGCTTCCAACATTGCTGCAGTGTCATCAGCAAAAAGAACACCCGACAATCGACTAGTTCCTTCAGCAAGAGCGGCACACAACAATGCCCGGTTCGTCTGACTTTTTGATCCGGGGACCGCTGGAACCCCGTTCATTGGACCTCCGACAGGTCTGACTACTAGTGCCTGAGTCATGCAAGCTCTCTTGTCGTTGGCTTGTAACCCTGTCCAGCTAGAACTGCAAGAAATCTTTGGACTTCAGCTCTAGCTACTACGAGGACCAAGACCCCTTCCGCACCTTCGGTGGAGTGAGCTACCTCAATATCGGCGATGTTGACATCGCAGTCTGCTGCCAGCATCGTGATATTAGCTATTTGACCTTTACGATCAGGTATTGGGATTCTTATTTCGATCAGATCTTGCGGCCTCACATAGCGGGACGGAAGATTTGTTCTAGCCCTTCTTGCCTGGGACAACACGGTAGTTAGGCCGTCGCGATCAGCTTCCGCGACAAGGCTACGAACGTTACTAATCCGATCACTGAATTCATCCAGCACCGCAACAATGGCCTCGCTATTTTGTTCACAAATATCTAGCCATATTTCCGGGTGACCAGCCGCTATCCGAGTCATATCGCGAAAGCCGCCAGCTGCCAACCGAAGGAGTGGGGCATCGTCTAACGCTCGGTCATCAGCCAGGCACATAAGACTTGCGGCGGTGAGGTGTGGTACGTGCGAAACGATCGCTACCAAAGCGTCGTGGCGTTCTGGAGTCATCGTAACGACATCACAACCCATTGAAGAAAGGACTGTTTGAAGTTGACGGAGCCCTAGGTCGTCTGTTCCTTCAGTAGGAGTCAGAACCCAAACTGCTCCTTCGAAGATTTGTTGATCAGCACCGTCAACTCCGTCTTGCTCTGAACCAGCCATGGGATGGCCAGGGACAAATCTAGGGTTATCAATACTGCGAGCGACCATCGCTTTAACACTGCCTGTGTCAGTTACCATGCCCTTTGTCTGTTGCAGAGCATTACGGATTTCTTTCTCGAGAGCTCCTGCTGGCACTGCTACTACTGTTAACTCGGCCTCGGGATCGATCCCTACTGCGTCAATAACTCCTATTTCTCTTGCTCTTTCAGCTCGTTGCGCGTCTATGTCGAATCCGGTCACATGCCATCCAGCTTCGCCAAGCGCCAAGGCCACCGAACCACCTATTAGGCCCGTACCTACGATCTGGCCCCGGCGTGCGTTGTTGTTCATGATTAGGTGAGACCCGTCCGCTCAGAGATAAGTAGTACTAGGGAAATGGTACCGAACGCTTCGACGTACCTTAAAACGAGATTACGAATTGATTGCTTCCTCGTACAAAGAACGAACCTCATCTCTCGTCATGCTTCTCCACTCACCGGCTGAAAGACTTGAGTCCGTTATCGGGCCTATCCGGACCCTGACCAACCTCAGAACGGGGTGCCCGACCGCCTCACACATTCTCCGTACTTGGCGATTACGCCCTTCGTGTATCACCAGTCGCAGTAGCCCGTCCTGTGGCATTGAAACTTCGGCCGGGGATGTCACGCCATCTTCTAGCTTGATTCCTTCCCGCAGGCGCCTAATCGCCGCTGGAGTCGGAACTCCTTGCACATGCGCTAAATATTCTTTTGGAACCCCAAAACTTGGGTGAGTTAGCCGTTGAGTCAAATCACCATCATTAGTCAAAATGATTAGGCCTTCGCTGTCGGCGTCGAGTCGCCCCACTGGAAATATTCTTGCTTCGGATGAGACTAAATCAACGACAGTTTCTCTTCCCTCTGGATCGCTCGCTGTCGACACAACTGTCCGGGGTTTATGCAGCAAGTAATGAACCAGATTTGGGTCTCTGAGAACTGGGACGCCATCGAGTTCTATTCGGTCGAGTTCTTTGGCTTTATCGCCAAGAGTGGCAACTTTGCCGTTAATCGTTACTCGCCCTGAGCTAATCAAATCTTCACTTACTCGCCTACTAGCTACCCCTGATCGTGCCAGAACCTTCTGGAGTCGTTCCCGTGACTCCTCGCCGGTCACGTTGGGGGGCTCAAATCCTCTGAGGTGCTTTCGGGCTTATCGTCGGCGGAACCTTGCTCACCTCCGCGCAACACCACCTCTAAAGTCTCCACGACGTCCGCGTCTGGAACAAAGTCGCTGAGATTAGGCAGCTCTTTCAAGCTGTTGATACCAATCCGTTCAAGAAACAGTGTCGTTGTGCCGTACATGGCCGCGTTCCCAGGACCACTGTCGCGCCCCACCTCAGTTATGTAGCCGCGTTGTTGCAAGGTTCTCACGACCCCATCGACATTAACTCCGCGTATAGACGCTATCTGTGCTCTAGAAACAGGCTGCTTGTAGGCGATTATCGACAAAGTTTCCAAAGCAGCGGTTGACAGTCGCGTCGTTTGGCCTTCTAGGACGAATCGCTCTACATAAGGAGCTTGAGCCTCAGATGTCTGAAACCGAAAGCCTCCGGCGACTTGAGCAATAGTAAAACCACGCTCCTCCTGAGCGTAACTATCAGCTAAGTACCCACATAGCGCTTCAACCGTGTCGACGCTTACTTCTAATAACTGTGCCAGGACGTTTGGTGCAACTGGGTCCGATGCAACAATCAGGATTGCTTCAAGCGCAGCTCTAACGTCAGCGGGAACAAGAGTCGGGTCAAAGTCAGCGAACTCGACGTTTGAAAGTTCGCTTTCTATCAGAGAAGCTTCAGTTTCCAGTTGGGCGGCCAGAACTTCAAAAGTGTCCGCGTCTTCGTCACCCGTCATAAGTTCCCCCACCCAACGGAACCAATAACTCTGATTCGCTTCCGGTCCAAGTGAGTGTGATATCTCCAAACCGTTCGCTTTGGTCTATCTCAATATGGCCTTGTTTAAACAACTCGAGAATCGCCAAGAACCGAACGACAACCTCGATGCGATCGACCAATCCTCCGGTTAGATGTTTGAAACTTGCTTTCCCGAGTGCTGGAAGTTCATCAATAATTTCGAACATAGCATCGCTGACCGAGGTCGTAATAGGAGCTACGTGACCTAAATCCACTTTGGTAACGGTGGCTGGTGTCAACGCTCGCACTAGAGCCATCGCTAGATCATCGGTAGTAATTCCAATTAGTAGATCTGGCGCCAAAGACAGGAATTTTTCATCAGGTCCTGCCGTTCGAGGATAACTAAGTGCAGCACTCAGACTCATTTCTCGCATTACTAATGCTGCTGTCTTAAAGGTTTTACATTCCAAAAGCCGCGACAAGAGTAGGTCTCGTTCTTCCCACAAACCCAGTTCTTCATCGAGGTCCCCATCGTTGCGATCTGGCAACAGTCGCCTGGTCTTCAACTCCACCAACGTGGCCGCAATTAGCAAAAACTCTGTCGCAAGCTCTAGGTCAACACCGGGGGTATCCGAATTAGAGTGACCCTCGATCCTGATGATCCTGTCCATCTCTTCCAAGTAGGCGTCGACGATATTGGTTAAAGACACCTCGTAAATATCAACCTCTTGGTCCAAAATAAGTCGAAGCAGCACATCGAATGGACCCTCGAACACCTTTGTCTGCACCTCATAAGACATGCCATCACGATAGCGGAGCAAATGACATCGATGTAACACGCTGGAACCCTCTTTTGGGCCTTCTGAGCTGTTCCGTTCTTTCGATGCGGTTTAGGCCTCCGACTGATGTACCGTCAATTCAATGACGAGAGTGTTATCTGGCATTCAACCGACGGGTGACATCCACCTCGGTAACTATCTTGGTGCTCTTCGCCAGTGGGCAGTGGATCAGCACGAACACGACAGTTTCTACTGTGCTGTAGACCTTCACGCAGTTACCGTTCAACAAAATCCAGAAGAGCTACGATCAAAAACTCTCGAAACTATGGCCACCCTAGTTGCAGTGGGTTTAGACCCAGAAGTTTGCACTTTGTTCGTCCAAAGCCATGTCCCCTACCACACTGAACTGTCATGGCTTCTCGAATGCACTGTTTCGTTTGGTGAGCTCCGGAGGATGACTCAATTCAAAGATAAATCGACGAAACAAGGTGATGCTGGCCAAGAGCACGTGTCTGCAGGCCTATTCACCTACCCCGCTTTAATGGCAGCTGACATTTTAATTTATGACGCCGATAGGGTCCCGGTCGGCGACGACCAACGGCAACATCTTGAACTCACTCGAGACATTGCAGAGCGGTTCAACTCTCGCTACGGAGAAACTTTAGTTTTGCCATCAGCCGCTATCCCGAAGATCGCTGCACGTGTTATGGATCTACAGGAACCGACCAACAAAATGTCTAAATCGACAGACTCATCGGCCGGTGCAGTCGGCATTTTCGAGGACACAAACTCCATCTCGAAGAAGTTCAAGCGAGCAGTTACAGATTCAGACAACGAGGTGAGGTTTGACTTCAACACCAAACCTGGTGTCTCGAATCTGTTATCTATCCTTGGCGCGGCGACGGATCGTGACCCTGAAACTCTCGCAGATCAATATAGTCAATATGGGCCATTGAAATCGGATGCTGCCGATGCGGTGATCAGCGTTCTGGAGCCCGTCCAAAGACGTCGCTCAGAATTGCTGGCCGATCCAGCCGAGTTGGACCGAATCATTGCTCAAGGAGCTAACAAAGCTTCTGAAGTTGCATCTGGGACGGTCCAACGTGCGAAAAACGCCATGGGATTTTTAGCTCTGAACTAGCGGCAGTAGCCCGCTAGCTTAGATTTGAGTTCGACCTTCGTTTTTGATTTTTCCTCCCCGAAAGACTGATACGGCGGGAACATTCGAAGTGGTTTCAGCGGATCGCCATCGTCTAAACCCGAAAACGAAGACCGCAGCGCCAGCAACTGTCACCAGAGTTCCTGCTTCTGCCGTCACACCCGCCACACCAGAACCAAGAAAAATAACGGCGAAACCTACCGCCATTGTGCGCACATGCCGATTAGAGAGACGCAACGGTGGCCGCTTATTGATATTTCGTTCTTCGATAGTTTCAATCCTGCCGTTCTCGATTCGGTAAACAAGCAAGGCAACTTCTTCAACAGAAAGATCAGGAGCTACTTTCGCTACTGCGCAGTCTTCCGCAGCCCGAACCGCTGTCTCTATATCTTGAGGGGCCGGAGCACCGCTAGCTACCCGCTCCGCAGCTTCCGGGTCTCTTCCGATTAGCCAATCGCGAAATGAAACTAGCGCTCGATCTATTATCAACCGCTGTTCTTTGGAAAGCTGACCTCGAGCCTTCTGTCTCGCTCTGGAAATTTCCTCATTCACTGACTCTAATTTGAACGTCCCAACTCGGTCTCCGTAAGTGGTGAGGATCACTTCCTTAAGCTCTTCGGTTATTTTTGTCGATTCCATACAACCTTCTTACACTGCCAAATAGTCTGCGCGCACGAGTACTTCTCCTCGACGTTCATCAACTGTCCATTTGTCTTTTCGTAAGTGATGCTCGGCTGCCCAACGAACCACAAATTCGTCACTTCCAGCACCTTCGAGCAAATCGGCTCCAAGGCGCGGGTAATTGAGAAAGGATTTTAGGTTGGAGAAGAAGGACCTACGCAGAGCCAATCGGTTGAGAAGTTGAGCTGAAATGATTGGCTTCGCAACATATGCAGCTATTCGCGTGGCGACACCCGACCGCACAGCGACCTTTCCTACATCATGTAAAAGGCCTGCAGCCAACACTGTCTCATCTCCAGGTAGTTCCTTCAGAACTCTCTTAGCGACCAAAATTGAGTGGAGCCGGTCCGCTGAAGACATTTGAACCCAAAGCTCAAATTCTCGATCCGAGAGTTGCTGCCTCACCCAATCCAAGTCGTCTTGTTCGGGTGCTTTCGCTGTCAAAGTGAAAACGAAACGACTTACAAGATGACGCAAACGATTCCTAGACACAACAGTGAACTTACCTGTCTTAAAGTCGAACCTCGGCGCGCGGGTGAGCCCGCAAGTAAATATCTCGCAACTCACTCTCTCTAACAGCTGTGTATCTTTGAGTGTTTCGGATCGAAACATGACCTAAAAGTTCTTGCACATATCGAATGTCAGCGCCGTTAATCAACATGTGAGTAGCACATGAATGTCGCAACACGTGGGGAGATAATTCCTCGCCCAACCCGACTTTGTCGCCGTAGTGGCGGACGACCCTCCAAGCACCCATGCGGGACAGCTGAGTGCCTCTTTTGGGTCCGCCAACGCTTAGAAAAACTGCGGTTTCAGCCCCTCTGCTGGTCGCACTTCGAAGGTTTAGGACAGCGTTTCGGCCAACGCCGCTCATCCACTGACTTAAAGAATCAGCCGCTAGTGAGCCGACTGGGACAATTCGTTCCCTTCTACCTTTGCCAAATACCCTTAGGAGTTGACCATCTAGATCAATATCATCAACCTGGAGTCCGACAAGTTCCCCAACACGCAGCCCACATCCGTAAAGAACTTCGAGAATAGCTCTATCCCTATAAATGACCGGCTCCTCCCCTACCGGGGATTCGAGCAGCGATTGGATTTGCTCAATTGTTAGAGCTTTCGGACTACCATCAGGAACCGTTGGTACAGCTATTTCGGCACTTGGGTCCTCGGACAATACCTCCCGTTCATAGACGAGGAAGCCAAAGAATTGGCGAATAGCTACCACTGTCCGCGCCACAGTCGATATCTGATAGCCCAAGTCGCGTATGTGGCCGACGTATGAAACGATTTGATCCTCTGTAGCTACCGTCAACGTGACGTCATGGGATTGCAGCCAATTACAGAAGGAGCGAAGATCTCGTCCGTAGGCCTCTTTAGTCGACTCTACGAGTCCTTTATTTGCAACTACCCACTTCAGAAACTCTTCTAACCAACGCTCATCTTCGGTCAGGTCCATGTAGCTACTAGGTTAACCTTCGCTGAAGGAGCAAAAGCCCTGCGACAGTTTTGGCGTCTGTAATGGAGCCCCTTGAAATCATCTCATCAACGTCTTTCAAGGCAACTGCTTCAACTGTCATAAACTTTTCTTCAACACCATCCGCTTGGCGTTCGGTCCATTCGAGATCTGTTCCTAGGTACAGAGAGATGGACTCATCGCTAAACCCCACAGCAGTTACCAACGTCACGAGATGTTCTAAGTGGTGAGCGACGCATCCCACTTCTTCTTCCAGTTCCCGTCGAGCAGTTTCTATTTCTGATTCTCCGTCTTTATCTCTAAGTCCGGCGGGTAACTCTAGAAGCCATCCGCCAAGAGGTGTCCGAAATTGACGGACAAGGAAGACATGCTCTCCGTCTTCAGAAAGCGGAACTACGGCCACGGCGCCTTGATGTCGGACGATGTCACGGTCGAACAACTCGCCTGAAGAATCAGCCCACCTAGTTGCGTACAAATCGAAGGCGTAACCAGAATGAATTAGCTCCTCAGAGACCAGAGAGAAATCGGGGTCGGATGGGCCGACCATATATCAATCCACCGACTCTGCTCTTGGTTCCAAGAGCTTCGGGTTTCGCCCCTCGGCTCTGGACAAAGCTGCCGCAACCAGCCCTCGAAAAAGTGGGGCCGGGCGGTCCGGGCGGCTTTTGAACTCTGGGTGTGCCTGCGTACCTACCCAGAATGGATGAGCTTCCAACTCAACAAACTCGACTAGTCGCTCATCGGGCGACAAACCGCTGCATTTGAGTCCGTTGGCTTCCATCCGAGCGCGATAGTCATTATTGACTTCGTATCGGTGACGGTGTCGCTCGTAGGTCAAGCTCTCGCCATACATTGCCGAGACCTTCGTGCCCTCGAGTAGTCGGGCGGGATACAAGCCAAGCCTCATTGTTCCGCCCATATCGGTTACGTCTCTTTGGGAATCCATTAAGTCAACTACTGGGTGAGAAGTCGTTGGATCGAATTCGCGGCTATTTGCGCCAACTAGCCCAAGTTCGTTTCGGCAAAATTCGGTAACCATCACCTGCAGACCTAAGCAGATACCTAAACAGGGGATGTCATTTTCTCTGGCGTATCTAGCCGCTGCAATCTTCCCCTCTGTTCCTCGCTCTCCGAAGCCTCCCGGGATAACCATTCCGTCTAGATGAGAAAGTCGTCCAGCCGCTAACAAGCCCTCAACCTCTTCGGCTTGTATCCAATCAATCTCAACGTCCGCTGAGTGGTCATATCCGCCGTGGCGTAGGGCTTCTACCACTGACATGTAAGCATCTGGAAGACTTACATACTTCCCAATGATGCCTATACAAACCCTTGAGGTTGACCCTTCGATCCGATCAACCAACGACGACCATGACCGAAGGTCCGGTTCTAGATCCGAGAGGCCAAGAATTTCGCACACGTAACCGTCAAGCCCTTCCTCGTGAAGAATTAACGGAACTTCATAAAGGTTTGACGCGTCAGGGGCGTTTACGACACCGGAAAGTTCAACGTCGCACAGCCGAGAGATCTTTTCCCGCAATGCTGTATCGATCGGCTCCTCGCTCCTCAACACAACTGCATCAGGTTGAATTCCGCGACTTCGCAACTCAGTAACAGAATGTTGGGTGGGTTTAGTTTTCTGTTCCCCAGATGGGCCGATGAAGGGTACGAGCGTGACATGGACGTAACAGACGTTGTCTCTTCCAGCGTCTAAACGCATCTGTCTAATTGCCTCTAGGAACGGGAGGATCTCGATATCTCCGGCGGTTCCTCCAACTTCTGTTATGACTACATCAGTATCAGCCGTCGCCAGCCGGCGAATCCGTCTCTTTATTTCGTCAGTAATGTGCGGGATTACTTGAACGGTTTTACCTAGGTAATCACCGTGACGTTCGGCCGCTAGTACCGCTTGGTAGATCGACCCAGTGGTCGCATTAGAGTCTTTGGTTAGTGGTTCATCGATAAATCGTTCATAATGACCCAGGTCTAAGTCCGTCTCGCCACCGTCGTCGGTAACGAAGACTTCACCATGTTCAAAGGGATTCATAGTGCCCGGGTCAACATTGATATACGGGTCAAATTTCTGCATGGTTACTCTTAGGCCCCGCGCCTTCAATAGGCGTCCCAAAGAAGAACCGGTTATTCCTTTGCCGAGTCCGCTCGCGACCCCTCCCGTAACGAAAATGTGTTTAGTCATGGTTGAGGTCCCGCTGCACTGGAACAGAATTTAGCGGTTCAACTCCCCAATGTTGTTGACCTTATGCAACAGATTTGTTGAACCGCCATATTTAGCCTCAAGTCGTTAGCGAACTTAAGAATGCAGTTGGTTCCGACCTATAGCGTCTAAGCGACTCAAGAAGGGGTTCTCAGCAATCACCCGACTGAAGGAAGTCCGCTCACTGGCAAGATTCAAACCAGCTAGCGCTACCAAAATAATCCACTGAATCGTAGATGTGGTTACTAGAACGGTGCAAAAGCCAAGAACGGCCCCGGTCACGTTAACTCCCGTATCACCCTGCATGTGTCGCTCGATTAGCTCCGATGGCATCAATCCCGCACTTATACCAACAACCCCTGCCGCCCACACAAGGTGGAGGCCAGCGTACGAACTACCCCAAATAGAGACTGAAATAATAAGAAGAGCAAACCAGAACAAGGAAACTTTCGACGAACGAGCGGGCGCCCGGTCAAAAAGATTCAAGAGATTAGCGCTTAAGGCCACTATTGCCGCACCCAGCGTCAAGCCCACCAAACCATCACTAATGTCAGCGATGAAGACAGCCGCAAGGGACACCAGAACACCCCCGACTAGTTTCAACAAACCGGTGGTTACTTCCCCTCCTGAGACAGCTGATCGAAGGTGGCCTTCAAAGCCTCCTCCGCTACTTTCCGCTTTGATGTCATCGAGAAACCCCAGGGACCCAAACACAAGCACGAGTAGCAATACCGCAACAACGTGGGACCCGTAAAGAGAGGATCTGAAACCCCAATACAAATTTACGACAATCAGAACTTCCAATGCGACTACAAAAATTCCCGAAATGCCAAAAACTAGAGCACCTCGATAGTTTTGCTTCTGCAAACTGGGAATCTTCAACCCCGAGCCGACACGTCCCCAAGCAAGTAACGCTGCCACTAGAGCTAAGACGAAGACACTCAAAGTTAGAATCACGGCTTGAATCTCCTGACTAGAGATCGGAGGATCGACGCTAGGGTGCGCCGCCAACCAAGGCGAGATGCGGATGCTTGAGTTAGATCTCTAAACTGCCTTGCCCGGTGGAGCATGTCTTGGACCCCTCTCCCTGTCGGCGAGTGTGACAAATCCACTGGCACCTCCAAGATTCTTTTACCCGCCCTATTTGCATCAATTGTTAGTCCTACTTCTAACCCGAATCCCTCTGCCAGCGTTAGAGATCGCATAAGGGCACCATTAACAGCTCGCTGACCTGACAAAGGCTCCGCAAACCGACGCCCAGTCGCTTCCATCAGTAATTCGGTTGCCGCAAGTTTTGCAAAACCAAAACCCCTCGATCTTCCCGCTGGCGGAAACACAGCGATTGTCATATCAGCTGCATCTTCTTTTAAGGGCTCCAACAGTTTGATTGCATGACCTGCCGATACCCCCAAATCTGCGTCTACCAATAGGTAACTGTCCGGAGCACCCGATGACGCTATTCCCGCTGCCACCGCCCCGCCCTTGCCAATATTGGAATCCAATCCGACCACCCTCGCCCCAGCCTTAGCAGCACTTTCGCCGGTGCCGTCAACCGAGCCATCGTCAACAACTAATACCTCACCAACTGCCCCGGTCTCAATCAGCGCCGTGACGGTTGCGGCGACAGAGTCAACGCTGTTTTTTGCCGGGATTATGGCGACAACGTGGGTCATCTTGGGAATCGTTCGTCAGCAGTGGGCAAACTTCCGTAATGACCTACAGATGGCAGTCGACTAAGACCAACAAGAAGCCCTAGGCGATCTTCTATAGAGCCAACGTCATCGAAGGTGGACCAACTTTCTGCGAGGCCAGATTCGTTGCGAATCTCGTTCACAACTTCACCGATTGGCGAATTCTGACTTGCAAGCTCAACTACCGCTCCGATGCCACGCTCGCCACGCTCGGTTATTTCTTTGAGTAGCGGTATCAATACCTCTTGGTGGACAGCCAGGTGGGCAGCATCGTTGATGAAAAGGACCCTTATATCTCCACTGGATAGTTGGTCAGGGGTCATCAATGACAGATATCGGTCATGACGGACCAGTCCTTGGTTGGCCATTTTTTCCATAACTTCGTCAACTAATTCAACGTCTTTACTGCCCACTTCTCCCTTAGATGTCAGCCAGGAAGCAATACTAGAAATCGTTAGGTCAGAGATCTCTGAGACACTGAAAGCACCGCCGAAGATGTCGGCTAAAGCCATTAAAGTTTGGGGGTTCTCGAAGTTCATTGCCGGTTGCATCCAAAAGGTTCCCAGATACTCGCCATCTGATCTAGTTAAAATTTCTCGGATCTCTGACATGGTCACAAGATCGATTCCAGTCGGAGCAACAATCATCCAGGAGGTTCCTTCTAAGCGGCCCCTGGGTATGAGAGTCTCGATCGCATTAAGGGTGAGGGTGCTGGTCTTTTGTTGAGCCTCACTTAGTTCTCGAATAGCCGTTACTTGTTCTGTGGAGGAACGGCGCAGATCTTCTAGCTCAAGATCATGGAGTTGTTTTTCTCTAAGCCTTTCAACCCCAAGCGCCTCAATTTTTTCCCTTGCGCCCTCCGTCTCGGCAACAGCTAGATCTGCGATTTCGATAGCCTCATCGCGGCCTAACTTGAATTCATTTACTTGATCCTCAAGCTCATTAACTAATATCGAATCAACAAATGTCGAACCAAGTGCCAGCCCTATACCTAGAGCTAGGAAAACGGCTACAACGCTGACGATGTGATAGCGGAGATTTATCATTAGTTAGTCACATCCCTAAGTTGAGCCAGAGGGTTCTGAGTAGAAGTCGAACAGGTTCAGTTACCACTGCTATGACAGCCAGGGTAAAGATCGCCGACAGAACCAACAAAGCCAAATCACGCTTACGAACCTGCGTCCGGTAGAGACGGCCCACGCCCTTGGCATCAACCAGGATTGATGAAACCTTCATGCGGGTCAGAAAAGTAGAGGCCATACCTCTACGACCTTTGTCGAAAAAATCGGCCATAGAAGTATGTGAGCCCACCAGAACGATTAGTTCAGCACTCTCCTCGAAGGCGATCCGCATAGCTATGTCTTCGCTAGTCCCAACACCCTCAACGACCGCATAGTCGAAACCTAGGCGTTCCAAACGCATCGCTCCCGGCGCAGCCCCTCCCGGGTAAGCGTGGACAAGAAGTTGAGCACCACAGTCCAAAGCATCCCTTGACACAGAATCAAAATCGCCCAATATGAGATCTGGAGTTAGACCCACTTCCAAAAGCGCATCGGCTCCGCCATCGACCCCAATTAGCACTGGACGCATTTCGCTTACGTAACCCGACCTCTTGAGTGTTGCCAGGTCTTCGCGGTAGTCGATACCTCGAACCACCACTAATACTTGCCTCTGAGCAAGGCCGGTCGAGATGTTAGGAAGATCTAAATCATCGGTAATGAGTTCCGGTTCATCTGCCAAGTACTGGAGGGTGTTACTTGCAAATTCTCCAAGTTGCTCCCGGACCGCTTCCCGAGCTAAACCAAGGCGGCCCTCCACCTCGACGATGCTCGGCCTAACGCCACGACCTACCTGCCGTTCATCAAAAAAAACTTTGTCCCCTACTACAGTGACCACTTCACCCTCTCTGATGCTGTTGAATGCACTTACCCCGATGCCATCAATCAAGGGGATCCCAGCCTCCAACAACACAAGAGCACCCTGCGCTGGGTACTTACCCGAAAGACTTTGCGAAGCATTAAGGACTGCCGAAACCCGGGCTGATACCAACCCTTGCGCAGCGACCCGATCTAGATCTTCATGTTGGATGACTGCAATGTCTCCTGCACGTAGCCGCGGAATAAGATTCTTAGTTCGGCGGTCCACGCGAGCTGTTGCCTCAAAATTAGCAGCGTCTAGATGGTTCTCGCGACGTCTTAGTCTCACTGCCCCCTCCGCTCAAGACGCGCTCTTTCAAGTAACTCCGATGCATGCTGGTTTCCACTAGCCGAATCAGGCTGCCCTGCAAGCATGCGCGCCAGCTCTCGCACACGATCGTCACCTTCTACATTTGTCACAGTGGATACGACGCTCGAACCATCGTCTTTTTTATCCACCACTAAGTGACGATCACCGTACGCGGCAACCTGAGGTAAGTGAGTAACGACGAGAACCTGGTGGGTTCCACCCAACCGACCTAATGCCTTGCCTACAGCTAGTGCCGCGCTCCCTCCAATACCTGCATCGACCTCATCAAATACGAGACTCGGTGGTCCCGACGTAAGCACAAGTCGCAACGACAGCATGACTCTGGCTAACTCACCGCCAGACGCTACCTTCGAGAGACCGTGCCACTTACTTCCACTGTTAGCACGGAACATAATCTCCACATCGTCCGCTGGATCTTCCCCTCTGACTTCTAGTGACAACTCAGCATTTTCTAAGGCAAGTTCCGGAAGATAGCTGCACACTTGCTTTGCGAATAAAGGTGCGGATGCGCGTCGCTCTGTCGCTACTTGTTTGGATATCTTCGCGATCTTCGACTGCGCTTCGACCAGTTGGGCTTCAAATTTAGCCGCTTTAGTCTCAAAGTTCAGTAACTGTTCGAGCCGCTGTGAGGCTTGCAGCCGATAGTCAAGTACTTCATTTATTGTGTTCCCATATTTTCGTTGGAGGTCAATCAGAAGTTGTCGACGCTCACGAACTTCCGCCAGCCTCTGTGGGTCATCTTCAATCGAATCCACCAAATCTCGCATTAATTCGGCTACATCTGTGACTTCGGCCTGCAACCCGCGAAGCCTTTCCGTCAGATCGTCGTACGGTGAGCGGTCAGCCAGACTGGCAATCAGTTTTCCCAGGGAATCGATCAGCCCGTCGTCACCACTTATCTGCTCGCGTGCTTGGCTCCCAGATTCGATGTGGGCTGATGCATCGGCGAGCAGTTCTTCCAACTTAGCTAGCTCATCAAGCTCATTCGGGTCGTCCAGCCGCGCTTTCTCTAGTTCTTCAAGTTGAAACTTCAACAAATCGATTTCGTGAGCTCGAGACCTCTCATCGCCACCCAAATCTTCGATCGCTTCGAGAAGCCGACGTTCATCCCTTCGCGCCTCTGTTAACGGACCTAAGTCGATGTGACCATATTGGTCTAACGCCGAACGCTGTACTTTCTGCTGCAAGAGTGACTGATGTTCGTGCTGACCGTGTAAATCAACCAAGGTAGATCCGATTTCAGACAGTTGGGCCATTCCAGCGAGACCCCCATCTAGATACGCCCTACTGCGACCTTCGGCTGGAATTACACGCCCAACAATTAGCTCGCCACCATCTAACGTTTGAAATCGACCTTCAACTACTGCTTGGTCTGCGCCGTTGCGCACCATTGAAGGGTCTGCGCTACCGCCCGTGAGGAGTTGTATCGCTTGAACGACCATCGTTTTGCCTGCGCCTGTCTCTCCGGTTAGGACAGTTACTCCTGGACCCAAAACTAACGACGAAGACTCTATTACTCCGAGGTTCTGGACAGAAAGTTCCAGAAGCATTAGCGGTCCTTCAAACCAAATTTTTGTTTCAGTACTTGTTGGAAGCCTCCGGAACCGGAGGTAACCAAACGCGCAATAACCTCGGCTTGCGACGTGACCATCACATCGCCGTCACTTAACGCTGCGACACTTCGACCATCAATGGAGAGGTTCGCGTCGCGCTGCCCTATGACTGAGATCCGAATTTCTGTGTCAGGACGCAAAACCAGCGAGCGATCGAACAACATATGTGGCGCAACTGGAGTTAATTGAAGAGACCAGTGGGTGGGAGCAACTATGGCCCCGCGCGCCGACAAGTTATAAGCCGTTGATCCTGTTGGAGTCGAAACTATAAGACCATCTCCAGCGTAAATCGCGAATGGGGAGTCATCGATTATGACTTCTAGACGGACTGTGTGGCCCTGAGATTTCTTTTCAACCACTGCCTCATTTAATCCAACCCAAGGACCTTCGCGTCCGCCATCAGACCTTTGGATGTGACTTTGGATCATTAAGCGCTCTTCGACCGGGAGTTCCCCTCGCAAAGCTTGATCAACAGCGGTCTGAGCTTCATCCGCCTCGAATTCAGTTAAATAACCTAGGTGACCAACGTTGACTCCGAGAACTGGGACACCGAACTGAGCGACTCGTTCAAACGTCCGGAGCATGGTCCCATCTCCACCAATACTTACTGCTAAATCGGCTCCATCAGCCAAGGCTTCTTCAGCACATCCAAGCTTGACTCTTTCAAGGATGGATGCTTCAGCTTTGTCAAGACGAACGCTATGACCAGATTTCTCTAAATGGTTGATAAGCGCGACTGCCAAATCATGCGATTGGGTTCGTTCCGGGTGCGACATGATCCATATTACGCTCATGGCAAACCTACAGATCGGGCTGCTTCAACGGCCTGCTCTATCGAAGTGGAGGGCACCGACGGATCAGGTCGGTCTCGGCAATGAACAAGGAATTCTGCGTTTCCGCTAGCGCCACGCAGTGGTGAGACCATCACATTTATCACCCCAAACTTTGCTTTCGAAACACACGCCGATACTTCCTCAAGAACTCTGTGCCAGATCTCGGGGCTTCTAATTACCCCTTGACCTCGAGCCGCCTCGACTCGATCTGCTTCAAACTGTGGCTTTACCAGCATAAGTATGTCCCCATCCGGTTCACACAAAGTCGCAAGTCTTGAGAAGACCACCTTGAGCGATATAAAAGAGAGATCAACCACTACTAAGGGTGCGGGGCCTCCTATTTGTGAGACGTCGATATGTCTCACATTGGTTCGTTCGAAAACCTTGATTTTTTGGTTTTCGCGCAAACCATGGTCAAGCTGACCGTAACCAACGTCAATCGAAACGACTTCCGTGGCACCTCTCTGAAGTACGCAATCAGTAAAACCCCCAGTAGATGCTCCGACGTCGATTACTCGTTTTCCGGCGGGATCGATTCGAAATTCGGTCAATGCTGCATCGAGTTTGTCTCCTCCTCTCGACACAAATCTGGGTTTACTTTCGACAAGTACGATGGGGTCTCCATTAGTAACCAGGTACGCAGACTTGCGGGCTACTGCCCCTTTCACCAGTACTCCTCCTGCGTCAATAAGTTCGTTAGCCATACTCGCTGTAGATGTAAGGCCGCGCCGCACCATTTCAATATCCAGTCGACGTCGAGGCATTATGGCCGTCTCGGAAGGTTTACAGTCAGCACCTGCACACAACCCGAAGGTACCAGTAGGCATTCAAGATTTGGGATGACTTTGGTGCGTTGCCTGCTGCTACCCCAAGACCGCTTCAACCAAACTCCAAAGATCATCTGCGATGAAGGCAGGTGTCGGATCACACTTCGTCGATTCCTCAACGGAAGTAACGCCCGAGAGCACGAGTCCAAAATCAAAACCAAGTTCAGCTGCTAGTAACCCATCTGTTGCTGGGAGATCCCCAACGACTATGTTTCCTGGGCTATTGCGTTCCAGCTTTAACCAACTTAGGACGAGATCAGCTATCGGACCATTGGGCTTTCCTGCAATCGTCGCCTCTGTTTTGCCCGCAGATGCCACAGCTGCTGTTAATGATCCGTTGCCAGGCAGTAATCCCTCTGGTGTGGGGTAAGTAGGGTCACTGTTGGTTGAGATTAGACGCGCTCCGAAATGAAGAGCGCTAGCTGATGCCGCTAGCCGCTCAAAATTGAATTCTCGGTGAAACCCAACGATCACAGCATCGACTGGTTCGTCGGAAGCCGTTGCATCTTCCGGGGAGAGTGGTAACGCTCCGCGACTTGCAACAGCCTCTACAACTCCTTCCCCAGCGCAAACCAATACCCGTTCACCAGCATCAACTAGTGACGCTGCTGCCATTGCAGAAGTAAGAACCCGGTCCTGCGAATCTATGCCAAACGCTTCGAGCTTCATTTCAGCCTGTCGCTTGGTAAGCGCAGAGAAGTTGGTCACAAAAAGGATCTTATGACCGGCTTTGTCAAGCCGTTCTATGGCCTCTGCAGCTCCAGCAATTGGCTGGTCTGCTAACCAGACGACCCCGTCGAGATCGAGGATCCAGGCGGTGTGGGTCAGACCTGCCAGGTTCCGCGTGACCTGAGTAAGGACGAGAGGTCGCCTGCCCCTTTGTCATTCTGGGCCATGGCAAGTTGAGCAGTCGACGAGCTGGCGTATTCAATTCTCTCAACTGCTCGGAAGACTCCTATGGGCGTAGGTTCGAAGGGGCCTTGAGACAAGCGACTCAACATGAAAGCTGTTGATGGGTCAGGTTTCTTCTCATCGTGTATCAAAATTGCGCTTTCGCCAACGTCAGCCACGGAGACCACTTTGGCGGCTCCATTTTCAACGACCACGCCCAGTTCTCCATCAGCGCCGAACTTAATGGGTTGGCCATGTTCCAAATTGATCAGATTGCTGTCCCGGTTGCCTTTTTTGGTTATTCCTTCCCATGCTCCATCATTAAAAACGTTGCAATTCTGGAAGACTTCAACGATCGAAGCGCCCTTGTGATCATGGGCTCGGCGGAACATTTCCATCATGTGTTGGCGATCCATATCGTGTGTACGCGCCACGAATGAGGCCTCAGCTCCTAATGCCACCGACATCGGATTGAATGGTGTATCGACAGAACCCATCGGTGAGCTTTTCGTAACTTTGCCGACTTCGCTGGTTGGAGAGAACTGGCCCTTTGTCAGGCCGTAGATCATGTTATTAAACAGAAGAATGTTCAAATTCACATTTCTTCGCAGCGCATGGATCAGATGATTGCCGCCGATAGACATCATGTCCCCATCACCGCCTATGACCCAAACATCTAGGTCTGGTCGAGCCATCGCAAGGCCGGTGGCGATAGCCGGGGCTCGACCGTGGATGCCATGCATGCCGTAGGTGTTCATGTAGTAGGGAAAACGGGCGGCGCAGCCAATGCCAGAGACAAAGACGGTGTTTTCGCGGTCAACTTCCAGTTCCGGCATAAGCATTCGCATAGCGGTCAAGATGGAATAGTCCCCGCAACCTGGGCACCAACGAACTTCTTGGTCTGTTGCCCAATCGCCTGGCTCTGTACGCGTAGAGGTGTCAGTCATATCTCTTACCTGCAGTCCTTTAGGAGTTGTCCATCGCTTGGAGCGCCGCCGACTCTATTTCGCCAGTCGTGAACGGGACACCATTCATTTTATTCACTGGCTTAACATCCAGCAGATATTTTGCTCTAACCAAATTGACCAATTGCCCCGAATTCATTTCGGGGCAAATTACCGTTTCGAATTTAGAAAGAACTTCTCCTAGATTCTTCGGAAATGGGTTCAAATGAGTGAGATGTACGTGAGCCACTTTTTTGCCCGCTGCTTGGAGCCGGTCTACTGAAGCGTCTATGGCTCCCCAAGTCGACCCCCACCCCAACATGCAGAAGTCCGCATCTAGATCTCCAGCCACCTCAACATCGGGCACATCTATACCCTCTACTTTGGCCGCCCTGAGGTTGACCATTTTTTGGTGATTAGCCGGGTCGTAGCTGATGTTGCCTGACTCATCCTCTTTTTCTATACCGCCTATTCGGTGCATGAGATCAGGAGTTCCTGGTATCGCCCAGGGACGTGCCAATGTTTCGCTGTCCCGTAAATATGGCAGGAATATGCCATCTCCATCTTCGTTGGTGCCGTTGAAACCGGTATGAAAGTCAACACCTATATCGGGCAACGAATCAATATCGGGCAACAACCACGGCTCGGAGCTGGTGGCTAGGTATCCATCGCTAAGAAGCATCACCGGGGTCCGGTAACGCAAAGCTATCCGACATGCTTCGATAGCAGCGTTAAAGCAATCAGCAGGGCTTCGGGGAGCCACGATGGGCATCGGTGACTCAGAGTGACGCCCATACATCGCCATCAAAAGATCCGCTTGCTCCGGTTTTGTTGGCAGTCCGGTTGACGGCCCACCCCTCTGAATATCAATTACGACAAGCGGAAGCTCGAGGCTTACTGCCAGCCCGAGTGTCTCTCCTTTTAAGGCAACACCAGGTCCAGAAGTAGTTGTAAAAGCGAGCGCCCCACCAAAAGCCGCACCGACCGCCGATGCAGCCGCTGCTATTTCGTCTTCGGCTTGGAAAGTTCGGACACCGAAATGTTTCAGTTCAGATAAATCGTGGAGTATGTCCGAAGCTGGTGTGATCGGGTAAGACCCGAGGAACACCGGAAGTCGAGCTAACTGGCCCGAGGCTGCACAGCCCCACGCTAAAGCTGTATTTCCATTGACGTTCGTGTATTCGCCCTGTGGCAACTCGGCTGGTTTGATCTCGTAATGGGATTCAAAGAGCTCAGCTGTTTCCCCAAAATTGTAGCCAGCTTGAAATGCTGCCTCGTTGGCTTTTATAACCAACTCTTTCCCACGGAATTTGGTGCTAATAAACTCCATTGTCGGCTCAGTCGGACGCGTATACATCCAAGAAATTAGACCTAAGGCAAAAAAGTTCTTCGAACGCTCGGCGTCGCGTGGTTTCACCCCATGCACCGCCACCGCGTCTTTAGTTATCTGACTCATCGGCACCGGATAGCTTCGGTATCCGTCGAGCGTACCGTCCTCTAAAGGGTCACTTTCGTATCCAGCTTTTTCAAGATTACGTTCGTTAAAAGCATCGGTATTAACGATTACCGCTCCACCTTGAACCAGGTTGTGCAGTTGCGCTTTAAGCGCCGCTGGATTCATAGCGACAAGAACAGTTGGGGCATCACCCGGCGTCGTAATAGCGAAATCAGAAATCCGCACTTGGAAGGCGGAGACACCAGCAAGTGTTCCTTGCGGGGCTCGAATCTCGGCTGGGAACTCTGGCAACGTCGCTAAGTCATTACCAAGGGCAGCAGAAATACTGGTGAACTGGTCACCAGTCAATTGCATGCCGTCGCCAGAGTCACCGGCGAACCGAATAATTACTTCATCAAGCTCTTGAAGCGGTAACTCTCGAGGTGCTGTATCGGTCACGGACCCTCCCCGGGGATGGTGGTCGTCCGACTTGGAACTTTATACCCACCACGCTCTAAATACTCGCCAAAAATCATGTAGTTCATATCCTCAGCTCAGGCGACTGTGATTGATGCGTTGAGGTAAACATCTTGAATCGCATTTAATAGATCGACGCCTTCTCGCATTGGTCGCTGGAAGGCCTTGCGTCCAGATATGAGACCTAAACCGCCTGCTCGTTTATTCACTACGGCGGTCGTGACCGCTTCAGCCATATCGGTTGCTCCAGAACTAGCGCCACCACTATTAATCAACCCGATTCTCCCCATGTAACAGTTGGCCACTTGCCACCGGCACAGGTCAATCGGATGGTCCGAAGTTAATTTGTCATAAACATCTGGATGAGTCTTTCCGAATCCTTTTATGAGGTTGAAAGCCCCATTAGTTTCCGGCAACTTCTGCTTAATGATGTCAGCTTCTATGGTCACACCAATATGGTTCGCTTGGGCAGTTGCATCAGCCGCTACATGGTTATCTTGATCTTCAGTATCAATCTCGCTGTTCCGAAGGTAACACCAGAGAACGGTGAACATGCCTAGCTGATGGGCTCTCTCAAAAGCCTCAGCGGTTTCTTGAATTTGGCGACCACTTTCTTCACTCCCAAAGTAAATAGTGGCTCCAACTCCAGCAGCACCTAGCTCATATGCCTGGTCTACGGAACCAAACATTATTTGATCGTAGGTAGCCGGGTAAGTGAGTAGCTCATTGTGGTTGAGTTTGACGATGAACGGGATTCGATGAGCATATTTTCGACTAACTGCACCCAGAACGCCAAACGTCGTAGCAACTGCATTACACCCACCTTCGAGCGCAAGTTCAACAATATTGGCTGGGTCAAAATAAATTGGATTAGGGGCGAAAGACGCAGCGCCCGAATGTTCTATGCCTTGGTCAACTGGCAGAATCGACACATATCCAGAGCCAGCAAGCCTGCCGTTACTGAACAGAGATTGCATATTTCTCATTACCTGCGGCGACCGATCAGTCACAGACAAAACGTCAGTAACGAAATCTGGGCCCGGAAGGCTAAGTAGATCTCGAGAAATTGTCTCGCATTTGTGTTCGAGAAGATAAGTCGCCTTATCTCCGAGTAAACCTTCGATGTCGAGGCTCACGGCATGACTCCTTAGGTGGGTCATCAGTAGGCCGAATCGGGGTATTCGGGCCGCTTCAGATCGTAGTCGCGCCGCGCCACGAAAAGGTTGAGCCCAGCAGTAGATTCTCAACTTCTACCAAGCGATGTCTAGGACAACGATTCCAGACGCCCGGAAACATCGGCATACCCAGGTTCGACTTGGTCGATTCTCTCGAAGCCCCGTCGGGCTCGCTGATGGTCTCCGGCACGTTCGTATAGGTCCGCCAGCGCATACCAAAGTCTCACATGGTGATCTCGAGGCTTTTTAGGCTTGAGTGGACCCTGTTCGAGAAGTCGTATCCCGCCAGCAACATCTCCAATATCTGCCATCGCCCCAGCCATCACGATCCGACCCTCGGTCATGATCGCCGCTTCGGGTCCAGATGCCCTCAGCTCATCCCACAAGTGTCGAACTAGTTTGACCTCTCCGAGGGCACGGTAACAATCCGCCATAACGGGGTACTGATTTATGTCGCCAGTGACATCAGAAAAATGTTGGAGGCGTTCTAACGCATCGTTCCATCTTCCAAGTCGGTACAGAGTCAGACCATAGAGCTCATGCAGCTCGGGGATTTGGGGATACTTTTTGATCATCGGCCGCAACAGGTCATCGACCTCTCCAAAGCGGTCAGACAAAAAGTGCTCACCTGCCTCCGTGACTCGCCGTAACATTCGGTCGCGCTCCACTTTCGGAAGATTTTGAGTGTGCGCTGGGTCTATTTCTAGAACGGCTCCAGACGGCTTATTTCGCTGCGATCGTTTACCTCGGGGCTTCTTGTCTCGTCGCTCCCACTTATCCTCATCTCGGGCAGGCGGAGGGCCAAGATCGTCAGCTTCTGGCCGAGGACCACCGGGGTCGATACTGGCATTATGTGCTCCCCGACGAGCAACACCTCCCCACTTAGAACCGCGCGCCTGGTCCCCAAAATAGCGTTCGGGCTTTTCCACCCCTGGTCCGCGAGTTGGCTTTTCCGGACTGCGGTTAGGTGCCCCGCGCCCTGGACCTTTCTTGCGGTCACCGGGTGAGCTTGATGGGCCGCTTCTGGAGCGATCCCTATTGCCATTCGAGCGGTCGGCGTCTCTTCTTCCAGCGCCATTACCGCGCCCATTTCGATTATTCACAGATCTCCATGCTACGGGTCTAAGATCATCGAAAGGGCCACATTGGCGCGATCAGATAGATCATAAAATCGAAAGACCCCGCCGAACTGACTACACCAACAAGTTAATGTGTCGGACCGGCGAGGCCCTTCTTAAGAAAATTCTGGCGGCGACCTACTCTCCCAGGGGGTCTTCCCCCAAGTACCATCGGCGCTGACAGGCTTAACTTCCGTGTTCGGAAAGGGAACGGGTGTTTCCCTGTCGCCATAACCACCAGAAATATGTTGCGCTTAGTTTCAACAACCAAGCACGTTCTTGAGTCAACTCCATTGGAGCCGACAGGTGCGAGGGACGTCTGCCCCTGAGCACTCCACAGCGATGCACGATCCTTCTGGAAAGAAGGTGTTTGTTTCCTCGAAACTGAGTATCGAGCCCAAGCCCTCGGCCGATTAGTACCGGTCTGCTGAACGCGTTGCCGCGCTTACACATCCGGCCTATCAACGTGGTGGTCTACCACGGGCCTTACCTGGTTACCCAGTGGGAGATCTCATCTCGAAACAGGTTTCGCGCTTAGATGCTTTCAGCGCTTATCCTTTCCGCAGGTCGCCAACCAGCCATGCTCCTGGCGGAACAACTGGCACACGAGAGCTGCGTCCATCCCGGTCCTCTCGTACTAGGGACAGCCTTTCTCAAATCTCCTTCGGCTACAGAGGATAGGGACCGAACTGTCTCACGACGTTCTAAACCCAGCTCGCGTACCGCTTTAATGGGCGAACAGCCCAACCCTTGGGACCTGCTTCAGCCCCAGGATGCGATGAGCCGACATCGAG
>Ga0163179_10000147_pt1 | contig 48345 bp, 35 predicted proteins | sample AtlANTMetagenome_FD_109643 | JGI IMG/M metagenome (GOLD analysis project Ga0163179, IMG submission 109643) | Marine eukaryotic phytoplankton communities from the Atlantic Ocean - Atlantic ANT 2 Metagenome | ecosystem: Environmental > Aquatic > Marine > Oceanic | place: North Atlantic Ocean... | reverse complement strand
TTATGGTTAGGCGAAACCAGCCAAATGCGGGGGACTTTTCTTGCAGACTTGTGACTACTACTTCAGATATCTCTTGGCCCCTGGAAACCTACGTGAAATCCGGCTTTTTTACTGCAAACCTACATCCGCAGTTTTGGCCTATACCAAGTACGGATTATAAGATTATAGAGTCGGAGGATGATCTACCTGACTCAAATGAAGAGCCGGGAATCAGTGTGGGGTATCTGGACAATTCTATTTCTTTATCAGATTCTTTGACTGGAGAGCTTACTGTCTCTGAGATATTTGTCTTGCCCGCCTGCGATTTTCTATATAGAGAGCTTAATCGTTTGCGTTTTCAAGGTGCTTGGGATTTTAAGTTTAATTTTGACGGAAAGTTAGACGGACTGGGCGGTGAAGCGCCTCTCCATATAGAGGAGTACGGATTCTATTCTCGGCTGCTACCGGAGTATATTCCGAATGAAACCGGAGTAACTCTATTATTAGACGCCAGAATAAATTGGAGCTGGTCCACTACTCGAGATATATTCCAGCTGGGTAGTGATACTTCCAGACTGCTCGTGCCAAGCTCACCCATTGCTGCTATCCATGTAGGGAATGGACTGTACTTACAGCTCCAATTTGTGGCTAAGCCGGGTACGGACAGAGTCTTTATGTTTGTTTCACAAGATCCCCAAGACTACATAGAGGTATTAAACAGAACTGAATTAGGAAAATTAATATCTTTTGAAATACCTCCTATTTTTTCGCGCCAGAGACGCCCGCCCGATACACCAGAAGGAAAGCATTACGCGTTTATAACGTCGTCACATACCTACATAATCTCGTACCAGCCTGGGAAGTTTGTTAGGGTATATTTTGATTATGATTTTAAAAATCCGGCTATCGATATCCCGTGGAAAGACAAGGATGTGGTCGCTAAATCATCTTGTAATCCTGAAGAACTCACTCCGGATAAGGCGACCGTAGCTGTTGGGTCTATTTCGCTGGCCGACGCAGAAGAAGGTAGATCGGGACCAATATCCTATACGTTAGCAATGGCAGCAGTCTCAGTAGGCAGCGGCTTCAATTATATAAGTAATTTGTCTCTCGATTCCGAAACAATGGAAGATAAGGTATATTCCAGCAAGGCCAATCTACTTATAGATACGAGGGACAGGGACTAATGACAAGATCTACAGAAGCTACAGGCTTTTCCCTAGTACCTCTAAGCTCTAGGCCGTCTGCGATAATCTCTCCAGAAGAGGCCACAGCAATACTAGGCACTTTTGTTCAGTTTAGTTCGGCAGGGTCTAATGTAAACGGAAGCGAAGAGAATATAGCTCGAGAGTGGACACTCAGATCTCCTACGGGATCCAAGGCAGAGATAGAATACGAGGAAGAAGACGGATCCCTAATCAGATTAGAGGCAGACGTAACAGGCACATATATCGTACAACTTGTAGTGTCTAGAGACGGCGTTCAGAGCGAGCCTACTAGGTCGGCTGTATTTTTCTCTCCAATTGTAGTTCCTTCTGTAAAGCGGGTTAGCCCTCCTGGCGACTTTATGTACAAGGTTCTGGGGTCTTTCTGGGAATTGGTTAATGATAGGGAAGTATTCCCAACTCTTTGGTCCGGCTATACTCAAGTAGTGGCCTCTGACCTTCTCAGAGCTATGCAAATTGACCGAGCAAAGTCTATCCAAACCATACAGCCGTTATTCCAGAAGAAGTGGATTAGCTACTCCCCAACGATCTCTTTGGACCACTCCAAATGCACTTCGGTATGGGCGAGACACCAGAGTGGAAGAGGGGCTTTCACAGGAACAGTGACCTTCGTAAATAAGGGAATAATTGTTTCAGATACGGAAATTATTCTGGACTCTGCGGTTACTCCCAAGGCAATCGGAACGACGTTAACTGTATACTCAGGAAGCAACGTCGGAGACTTTTTAATAAATAGAGTTAACAGTGCCGGAACCGGATATATCGTTTCTGCGAATACGCCGTTCGTTAACTTTCGATTAGAGAGAATAATAAGTGCTTCCGATCTAGAGTATCTAGTTAGGAAACCAAAAGAGGTGTACTCCCCAAGCATAGATTTTTCTTCTCTAAATATCGAAAACGGAGATTACCTTAAAATCCGCGACACAAGAAATGCGGGATATTGGAAAATAAACGCCATAGGGACCGAAGGGGGGCTGTCCAATGACTTTAGTTTGTTGTTAGATCGTCCGCTTCCAATTACATCCGGCGGGATGTCTTTCGAGATAATACAATCATCTAGAGTTAGTTTTGTAAAAAGAGAGTCCTCTAATACCGATACGGTGTACATACCACTGGATGAGGCAGATCTGTATGAGTTCTCTAAAGAAAACTTATTAGGAACAGCGGGAAAAATAGCTTCAAACTATGAAATCTTGGTCAACAGAGATCATGTGTTAGATTCTGCCATTGGATCTAGGCTAAAGATAACATCTGGGATTAACACGGGGAAAACATACGTTATCTCTGGAATAAACCCTGCGAAAACAGGTTACCTGGTTGTAAAAGAGTTTGGATCTCCCGTAATCGGAAGTACTGCCTCATACGAAATAGAGATAAGCATAAGCGCAAAAGATCATCTTTTAGTCTTAGAAGATGAGGCCCATAGAATATCTAGAGTAGATACCTTGATGGACTTAGCTCCGGTTACGGAGGGAGGCCGCGGACCTTTATGGGTAGTCACGCTACAAAAACCTACCGCTACTAGCGGACTTGAGCGCCTGAACTGGAGAATCGGCACCACTATTCAGACTTCCGAATTTTCGGATGTTAGGGAGCTAGGAGTTCAGAGAGGAGACACGTTATTAATAGATGTGTACCGGGAGGATCTAGACGCTACAGCTACCGTATCGGCCCAAGTCACTGGCTGTGTGGATAATTTATTCTCCATCGAAATGGGTACAGAAGACCTGCAATGGGGAGACGACTACTTTGGGGAGCTGGTGCCCTCTGAAGTAATATCTTTATGCTCTTCATTAGGAATACCGACGGCGAGACTGTCGTCTTTAGACGAGAATACAGTTTTGTTTTTAGATCTATCTGTGCAGGTTCGAGCTTTTATACTAAGCGAGCAATTTAAATCTCAGATCTTCAATATTAAGACTACGGGAAATACTTTATTAGACATTCCAAATTTTTTCTCATTCTACCTTCGCCCGTCCAAAATAATTAGAAACTCTTCGATAGGGCTGTCCGAATTAGAGAAAGATGGAGATTACCCAATTGTTTCCATACCGGCCCTTCACGAATATATTAATCCGGAAAGAGTTAGCGAAATAGGTGACGGAATATACAGGGTCGCCTATTCGGACGGAACTTGGAAAGATTTAAATAGAGCCCCCATTTCGATGGTGGAGAATGTTAATTACGTACTAGGTAATCAAACTTCTCTAAAGGGCTTCGAGGCTAGTTTGGAAGCTAATAGCGAAGAGATCATTTTTGGAGACGTCGATTTAGTAGCGCAAAATGTCCGAGTAGGGGATCGAATAGAAATAACATCTGGAATTAATATTGGAACATACATAATATCCAGAATACAAAATGAAACTACTATGCGAATAAGCGGAGACTCCTTGGACGGGTCTCTGCCTCCGTACACCGAGTCAAATATACAATATAAAATTCACAGGCAGGTTACTGGTAATTTCTTACATTTTTCTTCCGCGTTTTCTCCAAAAAACCCTGCTCCAGAGTACTTATGGGCCCCAACAACCCTGATAGATAACTTTAAGTACATAGAGGACAATTTTGGGGTGTTGGTAGGAGTCACTAAAGAGGCACTCGACGAGTACGGCGCAACGCAGGTATCTTTTCGTTCTTCTGTAGAAGCCCTAATGTATTGCTGGACTATGGGTCCTACGCTCTCGTCCGCTAAAATTGGAGCGCACACCCTACTAGATCTTCCGGTTACCGAGACGTCCTGTCAGATAGTAGAAATACGAGAAGATTACACTAATAATTTAGGTAGAGTCCTCACAGAAGACCTTTCTGCGGAAGGCAATGGAACAGGAATATTTAGGACGTACAGGTATAGAAAAACAGCATCTACTTACCCAAATTTAGACTTTGAAGGACTCGCTATTAATCCTAGCACTTCGGAGGTGTTTCAAGAAGGCGATGTGCTCCCCGAGTTTACTACCCTCACAAACTCAGTAAAGATAGTTGACAGAATTAGTGATCCAGAGTCTTTGAGGGGGCTGTCTCCTTACTACGGTAAGGAGGCTCTCCAAAAATTTCACACTTGGCAGGCAGAAATAGATCTCCGAGCTGTGGACTCTAGAGATATGCCGTTGGTGGCCGAATTTTTAATGAATATTCGTCCCATATATACAAAGCCAAAAATCGTAGGCGTCATTTCCTTTATAGACGAAGTGATAGTAGAAGTAGATCTATTTATAGATATCCTACTTGAGTTCTTCGATGATCCGGCATTTAGCAGAGAGTCTACTCATAAATTTGACGACCTGAGAAACAGAGCAATTGATCTTGGATCTTTTGGCAGTAGAACATTGTTCACGGGCAGCGACCTAATTTTGGGAGAGATTAGGGACGGGCGGCAGGTAGTTAACAGTGCTAGATTCGTTCAAAAATTTCAGTACCAAGAAGAAGAAGAGTGGGAGCTTTCGTCAATAAATAAGTATTTTGATGGAGGAACAAAGATTAGAGCTTTTGGGCGGCTAGTTCGTCAGGGAGATATTCTATTCATATTAGACGGCCGAAATAGAGGACGATATCGAGTTGCCGATACTTACGAAAACGGCGATTTAGCTTTAGAGATTTACGAAGGAGACGCTCCCAGAGCCATAGACCCTCTTGATATGCGGGAAGACGATCCAGCACGATTTATAGTTCAGAGAGAAAATGGACATGTAATTTACGTTCCTCCATCGGGGCAGATTATCCCCCTCGTTGATCTTGAAGACACTTCTAGTATAGAAGTACTTGACCTTAAGGAACAGCACGTAGCAGCATCAGCCGACGCCAAAAAGCCTGTGCCGTTCATAGCTAGCGGGGTGACGGCAAACGATATACTCATAGTTGACGACAGGTTCGCAGAGATCGATAGTCCAGGCATTTGGAGTCCTGATCAGCAGACCTATATAGACACACATAGGTACCTAACACTAAAGACCCCTATTGACCTTAGCGGAATGGGAATAGCCGCGCTCAACTGGAGAATAGAGAGGTGGTCTCTATTAAGTAATCCAATTGTTACTGGTACCGCCGACGTATTAGCCGGCGTGGCTAGTCTAACGCTACGCGAAGACAGTAAAAATCACATCGTTTACATGCGGTCGGGAGACGAACTTCACATTGATGGACAAGTTTATAGAATTGCATCAGTTATCAGAGATGACTCTGTAGGAGGTTTTCATTCCGTAGTAGTTGATCAGGAATTTGAAGCAGACGGAATAGTTGAGTTCTCGCTTGTGCGCCCAGTCCTAGACGAAGATGATGTTGACAGCGATACCCGGCTAGAAAGACTCTTCGCAGAGGATAAAGTAGAAGTAGAGATATTTTTCCCTCTTGTTCTTTTGTCCTCTCTAAATAATAAAACGCTATCTGATACGCAAAATTTAGAAGCGTTATCGGGACTAATTCAACTAGAAGATAACGATGCTCCATTTACAGTGCCTGAAGATCACCGAAGCGGAGTATTTTATGGAGATAACGCAGAGGGACTAGTAAGCACTGAGTTCCTTAGCCGCAAAAACGGGTTCCTAATAGAGGTGCTAGTTATCGCCGAAGACACTACAGGAGATGGAGTTCTAGATAGTACTACAAGTGTATCCCATGGAGTTTACGCACCTGTAACACATTTGGCCCTCCCTAATGATAATAGTTTGGTGCCTCAAGAGAATGAAATTTTTGTATCTTCCTTATTCCCAGGAGTTCAGGCAACCACTGAAGCGTCGGCAGTTATTCCAGAAGAAAATTACTCAATAAATGTGTATGCTAGGGCAGCTAATTTTACTTTAGCGTTCGGACATAATTTCGACGCTAATGGCGATTGGGTACCGTTACCGGAAGCAGACAGGCCTGTTGGATCGATTGGCGGAGTAATGGTCTCTTATGAGGGAGATATTCTCCTTTCTGACGGAGTAACCGAGACAAACTTTGTAGATATGGAAGTTCTTCCAGGAGACTTCTTCCAGTTTTGGTGGAAAACACCAGAAGGTGAGCTTAAAGAAGATACTTTACAAATAGTTGATGTTTTTCCAAAATTGTTTTCAGTTAATAGTATTATGGACCTAAATATCCAGGCTTCTGGTAGAATATTTCGGCGTGAGCCTAAATGAAAAAAAATTCAACTATAAAAGAAACTACAAAAATTAAAGATTGCATCGAAATTGTCGGTGGAAAAACGGGCGATAAATCCGGCGGGATTAAGTCCTCCGATGGGTCTCCGCTCTGTCCGAAAAAGGTAGCCAAAGCCTTTGGAGTTAGCCTAGAAGATGCTAAGAATATTATAAGGAGACTTTCTCTATGATTCCATTTAGTAAGCTATTTTCTTGGTTTAGCCCAGAAGTCATTGAAGAGCATAAATCTGCCCCAGCAATACAAGGGGTATTTAGTGCAGAGACTCGAGAGAGAGGAAAATTAGTTTCTTCGGTGTCGGGAAACAATATCTGGACGCTAACAGGCAGAGAGTACTTAACAGAGCTAATAGCTCTAAAAGCGGCTAATCCTAGAGAAGTCTATAGACAAGATAGAGTGGCATACATAGGATTGGGGGCAGGAGCCCAGCCTGAAGTAGCTAATATACGCTCTCTTGTAGACCCAATACCTTATTCTCCAGGAGAGTTTTTAGCTCCCCTTGTAACTCCTCCTACTTTTCCAATGTCTGCTGCGGCGATAACCAAAACGTCTGCCAGGTTTGGGCGAGAATATGGATTAGGAGAAATTAGCCTGGGGTTTGACGTAGTTATCACCGAAGCAGGGCTATTCACAGACGGAAACCCCGACGATGATTGGAACCTTACCGCTTTGACAGGACTTCAGGCATCGGGTGATAGAGCCCCCGTCGCATACAAAAAGTTTGAACCAATAACCAAGACTAGCAATTACACGCTTAGGGTGGTTTGGGAGGTACGTTTCATATGAGTCAATACAAGAGAAGAGCATTTATGTCCGGCCATACGGACGTGTTCGTACACTCTCAGCCGTTTATCACGGGAACCGAACACATAAACTCAGAAGGTAAACTTGACTCTATTGAGAATACTCCTTTAGTGAACCCAGTAGAGACTTTTGAGATAACCATAGAAACTGAAAGTGGCGTTGTAGATTTCCAAATCCGTACTGACGAAGAAACTACATTAGCCAACATTGTTGATTCTATGAATCAAGATGTTGACGTCTCCGCCCTTGTCACTGCGTTTGATCACGAAGGCTGCTTACGTATCCAGACTCTGCAGTCAGGAGAACCGGTCGCAGGGGCTCCCTCCTTCGTAAGAATATTAAAAAGCAGATCTGCTAATTTTATAGATCTAGCGCCTCTAGTAGGTTTCCATATTCATCCGCATCCCGGAGCAACAGTAAAGTCAGGAGATCTAGCCTCTACGCCCGTGCGCCCTACCAGCGAACAGAATAAGGCCGGAGCTACTTTCTTAGCGCGTGGAGAAGATAGAGCCTCTATTAACTTCAATAGAAGCCTGCATCAGCTGGGGATAAATGATGATGCTGCGGAAGTTAGGCTTACTAAAAGAGTGGCGGTTCCGGTTGTAATAGATCTAGATGCTGATTCTCCGAGACTCATAAAGGATGGAAAGACCATCTTAGGAGTAGACTTAAGTCCAACAGCTGGAGATGAGTACGATAGCCTACTTCTAGGCACGGATATATTTGTTGGAGACCTGACGGCAAACTCTACTCTTTCTGAAATATCTAATTGCTTTTCGGTCATGGATTTAGAAGAGAAAGCAATAGTAGAGGACCATCTTCCTGTAAGAGTAGGTTTGGTGACCCGAGGAGCTACTCAGACAATCGAACAATGGGGGGTGACCTGGGGCAGTGAAAATGAAGCTCCACAGAACCCAGTACCGGACACTGCAGATCCCGGAGCAGACGGACTACAGGTTCTAGGGGTTGAGCGTTGGATCTATAATGGCATCAATGTAACAGAAATACGGGACGGGTGCGTTCTGGTATGCGAAGACGCCCTGTTCATTACTAGTAAGGTACGCCCGCACGACTTGGTGACTCTCTCCGCCTCTACTATTAGTTCTCCTATTAATCATAACGGAGACTACAAAGTAGTAAGTGTTCTGTCTGAGACTGAAATCGAAATACAGTCCGTTCATCATACTGATGTGGCTTTTCTAAATAACGGAACCGCAAATTTAGGAAAAATAGACGTACGTAAAGACGGACTGTTTGAGAGTACCGAGGATCAAATACATCTTAGCTTTTATCCTGCTATTCGAAGTTTTCCTGGAGACCTTACAAAGCCCGAAGAAAGGAACGCAGCTTCCGAGACTTATGAAAACAAGATAAGGCTAGTATTCGGGACCTCAACACTTTTGGGAAATCTTCCTGCTAATTTTCTAATCGCTCCTTCCGTAAATACTGCGGAAGAGATAGATGCGTTTACCGTAAGGAGAATATGGAGAAAGACCTCTTTTGATGGGGTGTACCAGGGGCAGCGATTAAATTATGTGGGGTCTGAGACTGGATCCGGGTCGAAACTAACTGTAAGTAATGGGCCCCTAGAGTTCGCTCTCAATACGGCCGCATTCGGCACACGTCCAGGCGTTTGGAGAGATAAGAGCGTAGTAGGAACGCTAACTTCCCACTCACAATACTATACGGTCCTAGAAATTGACTCAGCTCAAGAGGGCGGAGCGGTACCTCAGGATGTTCCCGTCCGAGTAAGCGACCTAGATGTCGGAAAGGTCATACTGATAACCGTCTCCGGAGTTACGGCAGAAGGAGCCGGTTTACCGGTCGTTGACAGAAGTCCCGATGGGTATACTAAACATATTCGTCCGGACGAGCCTTTCTTAATTACAGAAGTAATCGGCACCAATAGACTAGCCCTAAAATCACTGTCTCCGGACTTAACATTAATGTCCCATCTCGCCGGAGTTGTGCCGGATAATGCCTCTTTCGCGCCTGGAGGCGGGTATTCTTTTTCTTGTAGTGGGTTTATTTTAGAAGAAACCATTAGCCCCCTAAAGGCGGCGCTTTCCGTAGTGACGGGAACTGGTGTCACTGGCAACGTCGAAAACGCCGCCATAGGCTATACATACTTGGGGCACTCCGCACAAAAATACCCACTGAAGTCCATGTTTGAGCAGAGACAAATCAATAACGCGGGCGGCTTGGTGTTGGATGCTCCTACTGCAAATAAGGGAGTAGGAACAAGCAATCTACATCTAGAGAGAATACAGAGGGTGTTGGGGACAAGCGGCAACTATATAGAGTCTACTCTTCTAAAGATAGATACCGGAGCCGGTGGGCAAAGCACTAGGTGCATATTATCGTCAGCACTTCAAAACGAAATAGTAAGCTACAAATCTGGAAACATCTTTGCCACTGATGTTGACACTTTTTTGGCTGATCCCGACTATCCAGACGCGGGGACCGTTCCCAACACCATAGGGAAAACTATTCTTCGAATATTTAATGGACCTAATGCTGGGTTCTACCTAATAGATAAAAAATTCAATAGTATTAATAACCTATTTAGCGTAACTGCATTAAATCTTAGGAGCGATAGGAACTCTAACCAAGATCCTTTTGGCTTTCTTCCGGTCATGGGCATGCCCCTGTTCGCTGCACGAGGACCACAGGACGGCGATTTTGACGCAGGATCCACCGTCTTCGAGCAGTTCCAGGCTCGCTTTAATACCCTGGAAGATAGTTACTACGCCCAAGATTCGCTAGATGCAGGAACTGCGCGCACACTAAGTGGGAGTATAGAAGATTTTCCCACCCAGTATGGGTGTCTGTATAAAGTAATGTTTTCGGCGGGCTCAGTAGCCGAGCAACATATCTATGGCGATTCATACTCTACTTCTGAAGTAGGCATAACTGCTTTTGCAGAAGGTTCCCCTCGTGCCCGAGCAATACAGGCACATTGGCTTGGGTATGGTTCTGCTTTTTACATTCAGGCAAATGATGTCCATTCATCCTCGATATATACTACTCCCAGGCCTGCTGAGGAAGTAATAAACCCCGTACCGGGGCAGCAGCCCAATGCAATAAAGGCGCAAGATGACGCCTTAAATGGGCCGTACAATCAAGCTATTGGATGGGCAATAGATATTGATGTCTACACTCCTGCAGGCGGAATCGGAATTATCGCCAGAGCCCCGCAGAAGCGTTCGGAGGATATTCTCGATAAAACAGCAACGGGTATGGATATCTATGCAGAAAGCGCTTCTGTATCTCCATACAACAGTGAGGATAAATTCGATAATCGCTCGTTTGCAGACCCATCTGAGCTACCAGCGCCCACAAAAAATTCTGGCTACGGAATGCGAGTCACTAGCGGTACATTTACCGGACTCAGAGAAATCTTAGCCGCAGGGCAGATAGAAGTATATGACGATAAAAAAGATTCCTCAGATCCCGCAGCAATATTTAGGGCGGGAGTACTGGATCCGCCGTCCATAGGTAACCCCGCTTCGTTAACTCTTTGGGCCAAGAAGAAATTACCCGTACAAGCAGATCTTCCCAGAGCTTTTTATACCGCTCTAAACGATTCTGTTGCCAATGAATACGTATCTTCAGTAGTAGCAATCCAAGACCATAGAAATAAGCTCTTGATGGAGGGGACCGACGAAGAAAAGGCGCTGGCCGTAGAGGCAGGGTTTACTACGGGAGCACTTACGGTAAGCGGATCCGTTAACTTGAGAAACTTTTCTCCTCTTATCTCCACTAGCAGTGTGACGAGTAGAGGGGTATATCCTGTTTTTTCAGGAGAAGCGGATGTAAGCTTTCTAAACGGCGATAAGCTTCTTAGATACTTTACTCTTGATGGTGCAGTTGAGATCGCTTCTAGCGATTTAGCAAATGTAGATAGAACGGATTCAGAGCTTGGATCTGCCTCCATTAACCTTCTATCTTTTGATGCAAATAATGGCGAAGCCGGGAATCCTTTATATTCGTTCTCTCCTACAGATCCGACCCTATCTGGGATGGGAAATTCTCCCCATCAAGTAGTCATGTCTGTAAGAGCCAACGCAGACAGTAGCATCGCAGGAAATCCTCTGCTGGCTAAACATGAGATATATAAATTTGTAGGACGTGTCCTAGAATTTCAGTATGACGGAAGTGATCAAGACGTACTTAATACTTTTGATCCTGATTACGCCAGGACGAAAAAGCTATTTAGAATAGAGTCAGTAAAGCTAGAATATGACTATGTGGAGAGTGCGTTTTTTTGGCAGTTCTACCTTAGAAACGATCATACTGCCAGATTTGACGCGTCCACCGGACAAGTAATTAGTACGGGAGGCAGCGGCGAAGGTGCCGGGAATGCCCAAATCTCTTCTAGAGCGATTGCAGTACCGCATCTAGCAGACGAAACTGACAGTTGGGATAGAAAGATCACTTCTATCCGAATACGAGAAGCTAGATGGGCCTATGGATGGGTCGATATGGCGGAATTCTCCATAGTAGGCACCTACTTTACTGATAGCTTTGACTGTCACCCGCTACCATTTATGGGTTATTCGAAGCTCTACCCTCTATTTGGTTTAGAGGGCTATGATGGATCCTCTACCGCCGACGCCTACTATTATGCGTTGGGAGCGAGCCTAGGAGTCCCTCACTTTAGTGGGTGGCAATCTACGGAAAACTCTATCGGAGACAGGATAAATCAGGCGAATTACAAGTATCCATATTTTTCTTTTAAAGAAAATATAGGGTATCTCGATTACCCAAGAATAACGATGGGAGAGTCCGGACGAATACGATATGGGGCTATGCGTAGACTCCACGACATGAATATATGGCTGCAAGACCTTTATGGGATAAAAGTTGCCTCAAATGATACCAAAAGCGCGGCTTTCGGCGGAGTGACACAGTACAGACATAGTGTCCTAGAGCGCCTTGAGCTGTCTAATTATTTTTCCGTCTGGGTTCAGGCTTCTAATTCTCAAATATTTAGCACTGATGGGAGGCCAGATCCAAACGTAGTCCAACCCGCAGTAAACAGCTCTGTGTTCATGGATCGCACAGAGGACGATACGAACCCCTTTGTTTCGTCTAGATGGGTAAATCAGGGTGATGGATATTACCCTCTCTCTACAGACCAAAATCCTCCTATAGTAAACGAGCTTTCCGCTCTTACAGGACAGCGTCCGGTATTAAGCACGGATAATTGGTACTCTAGAAATCGAGAAAGCGTAAATGGAGAAAACGATAACATAATAGTTGACCAAGTCTATCCACGGTATCTTTTCAAAAAGTTACTAAGCAGAGTCAACATAAGACCAGAAACGTTTACATTTGCCGGACAAGACATTCTCATCGAGCCAATACAAGGGTTCCCAGATACCTACACCCACCAAAGCCTTGTAACAGAAGATGATGACAACTGGGACGGGTGGTCCAACGAAGATGAATCCTTTTCAGAGCATAAATGTGTTTATTCGCCGATAAGAGGCGGGGCAATACTAATTAATCAGGACGACGAAGAAAGCGGTACCGGCGGACCACGGGGTGTTTGTTTAGTTGGTGTTTCACTTTCGTTACCTGTAAATTTTGATCCAGAAAGATACGACTTTAGACTTCAGGGACTGATACACTCGTCAGATCTCCCTCCGTGGATCAGCGGCGGCAGCATTGTAGCTGGCAGAGTGGCCTCACTTACCTACCAGATTGTAAAGGATACTGTAGACGGCTCAGAAGTGATCGAGGAAAGATTGCTACTATTATCTCGTAGACACGAAGATACTGGTTTTGTTCAGATTGATGAAGAATGCTCAGCAGGTAGAAACGTTAGAGTTAGCGACCCGAGATCGAAGATGCCGGGAGAGTTTCTAAAGGACAATAATAGGGACGATATAGAGTATCGAGTACGTCTTCTATTCCCTATGATGACTAAAAACAGTTGGAACTCAATTTCCTATCTTAAACGACATGTCCGATTATTTAGAAGGTTCAATACAACTGGCTCATGGGGCTCATCGTTACACTCTTTTTGGCCGGACGTTCGAATATTCGCGCTTAGTCTCGTAAACGTAAGAGCCAATCCAACTGTAATTAGTGAAGCTGCGGTTTTAGGCACCCTAACCGCGCACGAGATAAAACTTAGAAAGCATAGAACTGCTTATGTGCCTCTGGGGCCCGCGAAAGCTCAATTTTTTACCGGAGACGAGTACGGATACATGAGGAGTAGCTCGACGTATCCAGGACATACACAGCCCTCCGCTCGACTCGGTAATGATACTAACCAAGACCCCTGGTGGAGTGGGGTAGACTATGCCAAAGGGAACGCAATCGGTACAGACAGTGTCCAGGGAGGTGTACTTTCTGTATCGCAGGGTGGTGGTACCTGGAGACTAGGAACCACTCAGTCAACCTGGTCTGGTCACTTTGTAGGCTGTATGCAGCCGTACTATTTACGATCTGCGGACCTCAGGAAGGCATATATGGGGCGCGCTCCAGCCGCACTCAAGGTAGTGTCTAGCAGCTATAAGCACATCACCTCTCCAAATTTTGAGCAAATTTTTCTATCTAGAGACGTCTACGGGTTTTCTAGGTTTAGTGAATCTGGAGGAGAAGGGGGCTTTGTAAACAATAACGGAGAAAATTTTAGCGATGATGCGTCCCGGAACATAGGATGGGGCAAAAAGGTAGTAAAGACTCGGCTACCTGATACCAGCTCTTTCGCTCCAGATGGATTAGAAATAACTTTTTCAACCTCTCCCGCATCCTCTATAGGAGATTTTTGGGCCCGAGACTACGTGGTACCCACTGAGACGGGCGTCATAGATCCAGAGTCCCCGTGGATTATGCCGGAAGTCCAAGAGAGTAAAGTATTCAAAAGAGGTGCGGACGGGATTAGCGTTACTGGAACCCTAGCAACAGATCCATTGTTCTACCAGCAGTCAATGTTAGTGGATCTAATTCCAGAAGACTATCCTGCCCGAAACGTTGGACACGCCTATGTAGATCCGGATTCGGAGGAGGCAATGCCCTGGCATGGGCATCACTTACCCAAACAACTTATAACTACTTCGTTTGGGCTGGCAAGAAGCAGCTTTTCAGAGATAAAGAATACAACTCCAGATCTGATCGCTGCAGACAATGGTATCGGTTACCCGACGCCTTCACATGCCTATTATTTAGATACAACAAGACTGGTGCTGCCAGGAACTACCGGATTTGTAGTTCCCATAGATTTGAGAAGTGACGCTATTCTTAAAGAGGTTTCTTGGCATGTGTCTACGGTCCCGCATATTTGGCGACAGCTGTCCCCTGCAAAAGTGGGCGCATGGGCGGAACTTGATAGAACGTACCAGGCAACAACGGGATTGAAGCGGCAGTTTTACAAGCATCCATCGGCGGGGAACGCCTATGATCCTCGATCCTTTTACGAACTTAGTGAAGATGGCCAAGGAGTTCCTAGCTATGTGAACGCAGGCACTACGGGTATGCAGGCTCAGTGGGCCTGCCACCACGACCTTCCTTTTAAGCAGTGGGGGGCATCTGGCGGGACTACTGTAAATCAAGCAGGACAGGGCGTTATATCTAAGTTTCCGACCGACATTCAAACGACTCTTTCCCATAACATAGAGGACTGGAAAGATAGAACAGGAATAATAGTAGAGCTTAGAAGAACTCGACTTTTTAAGGACAATTATGAGGCAGACTGGAACACCGTGAGAATGGATCAGGGAGGCGTAAGCGAGTTGGTAGCCTCTCACGTTCACAAACTCAGTGACATAGATCCCATGAGTTCCGTAATGCAGCAACAGTCTTATTCATGCGAAGCAACTTTCTTAGGAGAAGGTAGATACACAGGGGTTGTCTTTTCCGCTAGAGAGAAACCTAGATTCGGAGCTCAATATAGAGACCATCTTCAGCAGCCTCCCGAATTACACTTAAAGGGAACGTTCTCATTTTCTTCGGAAGAAAATGGAGACCTACACTATAAGCTGAAGCAAGATGCCGGACAATTCGATTACTTCTTAGCCGTACGTTTTTGGATAACTGGTCCTCGAGTTTACACAAGATTCGATCAGCAGATCGCCAAGACCACAGGGTACGACGGCGCTCCCCCCAATATAGACGGGTATTGGTTTCAGGAATACTCTAACTGCCAACACGCTCCGTATTTTATGGAAAATCCTTCAGCATTATTCAGAAGACTGAACACAGAATTTTATGGTTCTCCAGAGGAAGTGAGAGAGTATTTGGAGACAGCAACCTCTTCCCAAATAATGGGCGGAGGTACGACATATGCGGGCGAGGAGCACGTCTATAATAACTTATCTAGTGGTCCGTTTGAAAGATTGGTAACTAGAGGACCTTCTTTCGTGGGACACCCAGTCAGTCCTCCGTACGGTCCCGCCTGGGCAGACGAAGAAAGGTCAAAAGGCGTCAGTAGGGCATTTCAAGGATACTCGGGAAGGCCCGACCATCACTTCAACGGTAAGGTAACTTTTAGAGGAGCTAGAGCGGCATACTGGACCGTAAAACCATAAGCTAAAAATAGGCGGGGAACAAAGTTCCCCGCCTATTTAGTGTATACTACCTACTAATCTTCCCAGTCGAAAGCTAGCAACGAACTGATGTTGTCGTCATAGTTTTCGTTATGTGCCCAGGTTAGGTAGCCTATGATTGCATCTACTCTTTCACTTATAGCTGCTATCTCGAGCTTAACTTCCTTCTGGAAGTCTTCAGTCTTTTCTTGAGTTACCACCATTTGAGCGCCGATGGCTTTGATGTCTTCCGCCACTCCCGTAGTCCAAGGAGGGACATCGGTTGAAGTAGTGGCAGTAGGCTTTGTACGCTTACTAGTAAGTTTGGGCTTAGGCTTCTTCTTAGTAGTAGCTGCAGTAGTAGTCGTGGTTTCCACGTTTTCCGTTGTTTTGGTAGTCGTGGTCCGCCGCTTCCTCCTTTTCTTTGGAGGAGGCGTCGAGTTTTCAGTTGTTTCTACTGTTTCTACTGTTTCTACTGTTTCTTCCTTTGCGGGGGAAGTATGTACTTTATTGTTCCCCGTTTTGAGATCGTTTAAAATCTCACTTAGGGCCTCTTCCTCCATATCTGCTATGGATGGGTACAGAGCCTCTCCTGCATCGTTTGTAACTCCCAATATGGCGGATATAAGATTATCCTCCGTCATTGTAAGAGTATCTGGCCCCATTTTTAGAGCCCCCGTACGAACAGCGATGGTTCGTAAAAGCCTTTGTTTTCCTCTCATTTCATTACTTCCTTTTTTATTTTTAATCATTGGATATGGTCCAAATTCCTGTAAGACCCTGAATCTAGCGGCAGTCACTCCATCACTTACTTTCTCATGCAGGTTGCAGCCCAATCCATTAGCTAGCATGTGTCCGGTGACTTTTTTGCACTTATCTAGGAATACGCAGTCTAAACAAGACTTGGTCATATTATGTCTGACTTCATGGCCTGCCAACATCGGATGACGATTAGTTCTGGACATCCATATGTTGTACACCTGCCGTTACACCCAGGCAATTGCGTCCTTAGACGTCTGAAATTTCGCTGAATGTGTCTCTCCATAGTACTTCTGTGTTCTTCGAGAGGACAAGGTATGTCTTCGTCATCCATACCCATGACTACATCATAGATACGGTCAGACATTCTCTCTACGTTTCCCAACCCCTCTTCCCTACATATGGAGGCAATTTCTGTCCTATTGACGTCATTTTTCATGCCTCACTCCATACTCTTTTATGTTGGCTGGGGTTAGCCGTAAGTATACCCCAGTATCTTTTCCCATATTCTTTGAGAGTATTAGCCTCAAAAACAGGCTGTCATCTATTCCAATTAATTCCGATAGGCAATCCTCTAAGAGTTTTCGTCTATTCCCCACATCAAACTTTTTGAAAAAAGTCTTGGCTTTCTTGGGCCATCCTTTATTCACAAGAGTGGGGAAGTAAAAATCCATTTCCAAGACGTACGCACTGGTCTCGGTGTGGGACTTGGTAAACCTTACTAGGTCTACCATATGGTTATTACGCATATATTCGATGAATTTACGACGATACAGCTTTGCTTCTGCGGAGTAAGTAGCCCCGCCTTGCCATCTGTGAACTCTAATCTTATTCTCACTGGGAGGCAAATCAGGGAAAAATACATCTAAGCAACCCTTAGAATCTTCGTCTAGAACTTCCAAGATTAGAGTCCCTCCTATTCATCTCAATTGAAACCTTCTTATTCTCTATGAGGCGTGAGAGAACTCTTAAATCTCGGTTAGCTGCTTCCGCTATTCCTCCCAAAAGCTCGCAAAAAGTTTTCGCCTCTATCCAACAAGTATTTGCCTCTACATAACGGATATCTGCGGTAGTCAGGTCTTCTTTTTCTTGAACTGTTCCTGTCTTAGATTTTCTAACTAGGCTCTTGACCAGCTTTAGCTTTTCTGAAGAGTTTAATGTCTCCGCTTTAGCCACGGTTAACAGGCTGTTAACATAATCGCTGTGTCCGCACATTTTAGAAAAGATGTCTCCCAATTCAGAATTAGTAAAGCTATTTACATTGTCAGGAAGTCGTCCATCAAAAAACTGTCCATTATCTTCTAGAGGGCGGCTGGGCAGTGCGAGCCCTGAGTTTTCCAGTCTCTCCACTGCCTTCAGTCCTGCATCTTCGTACATTCGATCCCCTTCATCTAGGGTAACCGAGTAATCATGATTTTTCTTCACCGCGCCCTCTGTTCACAAAAATAGTTATACGGACAGCTGCTACATTCGTACCTGTCCGCTGTGGCTATTGGAGGTTGTCCAGTTGAAAGGGCTTCCTCAATTTTTACCCCAGTTGCCCTCCACCATCTTTTTTCGATTTTCTTATCGTAAGTTAGCACAAACTCTTTTATGTCATGCGGCCATGACTTGCTAACATATAGAAATGAGATAAATGGAACATCTAAGGCATTCGCATAAATACCCATTGCCTGGATTATGTGAGCGGGCTTAGGCTGCGTAAGCTTATCAAACTCCTTGCCCATTGATTTTATCTCAAGTAGCACCCGACAATTACTCAAAGGAATCAGCCCGTCAGTGCTTGATCCCATTACAAATAACTCAGGCAGATCTATCTTGACCTCATCTAAGAATCCTGGAATCGAAAGATGAAGAGCTTTTTGAACTACGTCGTGTATGGCGTGTCCAATAGCGAATGTCATTAACAGTGCGTGCGGGATAAACTGTTTAGGAGCTTTGTCAGCAACAACATCATAGTATAATCGCCGCACACACATGTGTGAACTGGAGGCGTGTACAGTACCCACACTCCGTTCGTAGGGCTTAAAAAGCCCAGTACCTCCGCACGATCTGCACACCTGATCCGGCTCTTTATTCTTCCATTCTCGATACTCCTGTAGCGTAAGTCCTACTTTAGTGCCTAGTTTTCTTGCGCCCAAATTGTAATAAGATCTAATATCTATACTAGACCGTACTTGTTCTATCTCTTCGGCGGAAAAATTATCAAGATCATCAATCGTGTTTATTTTCATTCCTGTACGCTTCCAATAACTGAAGGAACCAACCCTCTTCAACGATGTAGTACGTGTTGCCCTTATCCCTAAACTCCACCATGAAGACAGGCATTTGGTCTACGGATGCAGCATTCCCTACCTTCACTAGATCGTCTTGCTTCAGAGTAAATGATTTTTTATCTGTATACTTGCACTCAACTCTCAATAGCTCCCCTTTAAGATCTGCCTTATCAATGGGAGTTTGTCCGGAGGCTATTGTTTGTCGAACCCCGAGAAGTTTTGCTTTAGCTTTTTCTTGCTTATCTGCTTGTCGGCGCGTGCTTACTCTAGGGTTGGCTGGCACATAATCTATAGATAGGGACTCTCTCGGCGAGAAGGCACGATTACAAGCCCTGCACCGCATCTTACCGGCGGCCCAGGGCTTTATATTTAGCGATTCACAAAAGGGACAGGCTTTCCGTTTCCCCATCTTACGCTCCGCCCTGAATACCTACCTTTTGCAGGGTTCTGAGTTCGATCTCGTCTAGTAGCCCGTTGTCGAGAACATAGGCAGCCGCGTTTTTAGCTCCTTGCCCAATGCGCTCCCCCTCATAAGAATACCAAGCACCACTACGGTTAACCACTCCGTGATCTCCCGCAATGGTAACGCTGTGAACACTTCTATTGATTCCACAATGAGCGTACAGGTAATCGTACGTCCCGTGAGCCCCTTCGTGGCCCCCGGCTTTTTGTTTGGTGATCTCCCACCGCACCGTTTTACCTACGACTTTCTTTCCGTCCTTTACCTTTGCAATAGGGCTTAGTTGAACGGTAACCCAGCGGGCATGTTTTAGCGCCCATCCTCCAGCCTCTATGGTCTTGGGGGAGTACTTATTCGCCCTGTCCGTGTTATCACGGACTTGGTTAATGCCGAGGACCGTAGTCAAATTGGGTTTTCCGTTTTTGTCAGGAGCCAGGGCGTTGTTCAGCCCTCTAGCAAATCGAGTGTTAAGCAGCGCTGCGCCTCCCACTCTAGGTGACTCGGATAGACTCTGCTCCGCGTCGTGCTCAGTCAAGAGACTTCCAAACGAGTCAATTAGAACAATATCAAACTGCCCCGACGCAATGATGTCCAGAGCAATGTCAAAGAGAAGCTCTGCTTTTTGTGGAGGTATTGTTACGAAATCGCCTATCTGATCCCGCATGTCCTCTTTATCTTCCTCAGAAAGTGGCATACCGGTCATCTCTTCATTCTGTCGTGAGAAATGCTCGATCTCAGATTCGCTGTAGGCTACCCGAACTCCACACGCCCTAGCCTGGGTTTTGTCGTATACCATTTCAGTTGAGATAACTGCTACTGACGTATCATCGCCGTAGCGCATTTGATGTTCTCGAATTATTTGATTAGCAAGCCAATTCTTGCCGACTCCTTGCTTACCTACAAAGAAAGAAAGCCCCCCTGCGGGAAGACCTCCCTGCAGGGCTATATCTAAGTCTAAAATGCCCGTGGGCAGCCTCTTCATAACCCAGGGCATCGTGTACTCTCCGGCAGAAAATATCTTCCCGGGGTACCTGGATTTTAGTTGGTTTATGGTTGCCTGAAGATTACTTTCTTCGGTCTTTTTGCTCATTTTTCTCCCAAGGTTCCGTTCCACATACCTCGCAGTACGGAGTTAAGGTTCTATAGCTTACTCGGTTACTGCCACATTGAGGGCAGCATTTTCCCGCCTTTTCAGCTATCTTGGTTACTTCGTCGGTTAGAACTACAGCGTACTTTTCCATCGATTTAGGACCTTTCTAAACTCTTTCGTAGGTCGAATGCCTAATCTGATGGACCTCTCTACTGCCCTAGCTTTTGTTTCAGGTACCATTACGTTTTGTTTGCGCATCGTAGAACTTATCTTACAAACATCTCGTATTTGCACCGTTTCTTGTCGGACCAAGCATTCTGTCACTATTTGACCGTGCACGTCCAGAATATAGGAAATTGTCGAAGAAGGCACTCCAGTTCTTTTGGACAGTTCCTTTACTATCTCTTTGTGAGTCATATTTCTCCCGAGTCAGCGCGGAGACTGACCGCACATGAGGTAGAGAACAAAAGCTCCCCTCGGTCAGTCCTAATAAGTACTCCGTTTTCGCTTATCTCTAGCAGAGTTCCTGACATCGATCCCTTAGTAGTAATGCCGTCTAAGCTTAATATGTTTACTACTGTGCCTACTAAACTATTAGACTTCTTTCTAGCCCCCTGTCCTTCTGATTGGTGCCACATTACTTAGCTTCTCCCCAACTATTGGCGCAATCCATTGATATGGGAATTGGGACGCTCATAGGAATAGGATCTTCCATAAGCTCTTTAATCACATCTTTTGCGGTCTCTATTGTTTCCGGAATGTTCGGTACTTCAAAAACCAGCTCATCGTGTATTTGGAGAAGCATACGTACTCCAATAAGTCTAAGAGCCTCACTACTTTCGCAGTTCAGCATTGCTTGTATTGCAATGTCTGCCGCGGACCCTTGGATGATAGAGTTGACGGATTGCCTTCGGGTCATGGAAGCCACTCCTTTGTCGTCGGATAGTATGTCGGGAAGCCTACGATATCTCCCACGAACGGTCTGAACAAAGAGCCTATCCTCACAAAGGATATGAGTATCATCTATAAATGCCTTCACTTGAGGATAGATAGAGAAATATTTTTCTATCAAGTCTTGGGCCTCTGGACATTTTTCATACGTCCTACCATTTCTTCTTTTGACAGTTGTAATATCAAGTCCTAGCTGATGCCCGAGTTTAGCGGCCCCGATTCCGTACAATAAGCCGAAGCCCACCGCTTTCATTTGAGCCCGTACTTCTATTAGCTCTTTTTGCTGTTTAGTAGGGTCGTCAGCTTTTTTAGCTTCCATAATCTCATCATAATCGTAGCCTCCAGCTAGAGATGCGGTCATAGAATGTAGGTCCTTACCAGACCGTATCGTTTCTATCATTTGTTGGTCTTGCGACATATGAGCCATTATTCGCATTTCTAGCTGCTCATAATCTGCCACTATTAGCGTCATTGAGGTGCCTCTAGCTAGTTTAGGGGGATCTACGAGACTCAGCTCTTCTAGCGAATGATCAATGCACTCTCCCCACGTTCCAGCAACAAATAACTTTCTGATTTTTGCTCCCCAATCTCCCCTAGACGGGATATTTTGTAGATTAGGGTCTCCGCTCGATAACCGACCGGTTACGGTTCCAGTTGCCTTTAGGTCAGTATGGATACGTCCCCTAGAGTCTGCACACAGAGGCAGTCCAGTTAAGTACGTGTTGTGCAGCTTAGAGAGGATTCGATGCTCCTGGAGAGCTATTGCAAGCTCGTTGCCTTTGCTGGCCCACTCCGCAATAGCTGCTTTGGAAGTACTGGGATTCTTTATGCCTGTGGTTCCGCCAGAACTCCAGAACTTAGGACGCTCTCCGAACGGATCTATCCAGTCTCCTCTGCCGTCTTTACGGTAAAACAGTTCTCTTAGCTGTTTTGCCGAATTAGCGTTTACGCCCCACCCTGCTATTCTGACTATCTCTCTTTCCAGCTGATCTATATCTTTCTTCATCGGAATTCTTAGATCTTCTGTGCCTTGTATGTCTACCTTTATTCCTCTACGTTCCATATTCCACAGAGTTCGCAGGAAAGGGTCTACAACAGAGTAATAGTAATCTAGCAAGGTCTCGTCCGAGGTGTCGTGCATAGCCATTTTGCAGAGTTCTGCGCTCATAACATCGACTAGTGTGTAGCTCCCCCACGCATCTAGAGAAGCATAGTCCGCGACCATCAACTTGATCATTTCAAGCGGCTCTATGTCTGCCTCTATTTGTGTGCCTAAATAGTCAAACAGGATGTCATGGGCGTCCGATATTAGTATATCGTTTGTAAGGTACCACTTTGCCTTTACTCGGTCTTCCTTATCCACAGGACCCAGCCCTACTAGGCTAGAGAAGTCGCTTACGTAGCCCATCCTAGTTGATGTCTTAGGACACAGTTCGTGCCGCCTAGCTATGGATAGTAGCTGAGTAGAGGTTAGCTTCTTTTCGCTTGACCGAGCTTTTCCTACTTTCTTTAGGTCAGCTACTACTGATTCGTCTCCGTAGACACGCCCTACCAAGCTGAGCAACTCAACGGCAAGCCCCACATCTTGCTCTTCTAGGGCGTCGTGCATCCTGCACATGACTTCTATTTCTTTGGTAACGGCTCCTACGCTTCCGAAGACCTCTTTAAACGATGCCATTCTAAGCCCTAGGTAATCTGCTGAGGTCTGTTTCAGTCCGTGCCTTCCTCGTCGATTCTCGTCGATGAGCCAATCCATAGCTACAGTATCTTGTAGAACTCCACGTATGTGGATTCCGTGATTTGCTACCATGTGCATGTCAAACTTGGAATTCGTCATCCGCATGGTTATGGAGGGATCTTCTAGAACACCGGCAAACACTGGCAAGAGCCTAACCGGAGCGCAAATTCTTGATTCACCATCGGATAAGCTGAAGAACTTTACCCTAGCCCCTGTCTTAGATAGTCCAGTTGTCTCTGTGTCAAATCCTATGCATTCTGCCGATTCATATATATCTCTCCAATACTCCGCTTCTTTGAGCGTCTCCACATATTTTGGGTCGGGGGTCTTTACAAATTTATATCTCATGTTTTTCCACACTAAAAAATGATGGGCGGAGATAATCTCCGCCCATCATTGTTATGACCCAATTCAGACGCGATTATCTAAAAGAGGTATATGGCTTGGAATCACTCACGTAGCCTAGTTGACCTTCTCTAAGTCCCAAAATTTCGCTGTAGTAGCTGTTGGCCTGGGGCTCAGTGTAAAGTTCGAAATCAAACTGAGACTTCATTAGCTTTTCCAACTTCTCATCGACTACAAATCTGAAATCAGGATCCTCATCGTCAATCAAAGGTTGATTATTTTCGTCCCGCACAACCACAAACTGTCCGTCGGCAGTCTTGAAATCGGAAAGACTTTCTACCCTAGATAGGACTAGTTGAGGAAACCCCTTATCGCCTATAGTTTTCTGAATCTCTGCCACGACTTCGTGGAACTTATGGGGCCGTGGAGTGTCACAAGAATCGCATTCAGTTTCCGCCAGCGGCAAATCATACGCACCGCATCCATCACATCTAATTTCCTGATCACCAAATCGGCTGACCTCAGACTCACTTAGATCTGTGTGGTCTATATCAAGAAGAGTTTCTCCGCAATGACTACACACATAGTGCACTGGCTGGAGCGTACCGCCGCAAAGGCACATCTTTTTGGCCTTTCTAGCAATCTCACGAAGTACATTAAAATGTGTAGGAGGGAGGTCGAAGAACTTCTTTCTCCAGAATGAAACGTTTTCTGGGTCTTCGTTTTGGATAGCTGCTTTGCGCTCCCTGATGCTAGTTATTTTGTTCCATCTAAAGATTTCCTCTCCCTTCATCTTCCCGTGTTGGTATCGAAGAGGGTTTCCGTCTCTATCTGTAACAACCTCTTTCTGGTTTACTCCGAACTCTATGCAGTTCATGAAAAACCGATTAGGCTCATCGTTTCTAGGTATGCCCGATATGGCAGAATGTCCTGCCATAGCCTGAGTAGTCAAAGTACACTCACCCTCGTTGGGTGTGCATGACTCGAACACTTGCCTCTTAGACCCGTCTTTCATGGTCTTCATGTACTTTACATTAAACCGAGTACATTCATACCAATCTGCTGGCTGTTGCTCTGCTGTAAGGTAATTACCGGGGGTCAGCAAAACCCATGCGGACTGTCCTTCTTTGACTCCGACTCTGTCGGACCATTTTGCGGACCAGCCGTTACTTTTTCTTCTAGGCTTCTTTGCTCGAGAGGATCTTTGTGCCGTAAATGATGCTTTCTTCACGCTTTTCTCCATTTTATTGACGCTTGCGTCACTGATATTGGGGAGAAACACACATCTAGTATTTCTCCTTCTGATAAATAGTCCGGTTGTTGAGCTTCATCAGGCAATACTGCCACGGAAACTCTTGAGGACTTCAACTGTCCGGCAATCTTTATTGTGGCCTTTCTTCCCGCCGCATCATTATCTAGGCAGAGAACAATTCGACCGCCGAACCTTTCTAGTTTCTTTTTTTGTTCAAGGGACATGCTACTGCCCATAAGGGCAACAGTAGTCTCTAGACCGGCTTGAACCAGCCAGAGAGCTGCTTTAAATCCCTCCACCACATATATAGTAGGCCTGGCCTCGCTATGCGAAGCTATACTGTGTACCTTATCCTCCCTCCATAAGTAATTACCTTTTCTAAACGACTTTACGTTATACCCAAACTTTAGAAACTCCCGAGTATAAACTTTATACTTTCCTCCGAACTTTACGTGTAGTGTCCGGCCGACAATTCCTACTAACTCCCCGTTTCTGTTTCGAACCGGAAAAGTTATTCTAGACAGATCTGCGTCGAACCCTACATCATTTTGCTGTAGAGTTCTCCAACTAAACCCTGAGTCTACTAATGAGGTTGGGCAGGAGTCGAATACCCCTAAGATTTTTTCAGGAAGAACCACCTCCCGATAAGCCTCCTCGTCTAGGTCAGCAACTCTCCTCTTTTTCGGCATGTGCACGCTAGACAGTATTTGCTCGCTTTTTGTAGGGCTTTCTACCTCCCGAAGAAAGGATTTAAGAGAGCCTCCCCCACAACCCGCAAAGCAATACCACTGACCTGTTTCCGCATTTATAGATATGCTTGGAGAACTTTTTCCTGGAGTTTCTCCGTGTATAGGGCAGTACCCTGTGTAGTTGTTTCCACTCCCTGCCCTAAGCCCCGATATGTATTTCTGATATACCTCTAATATGCTAGTCCCTAAAAGGGTTCGCCCTTTTCTTTGGACGTTTTTGGACTCCAACAGAATTATCTCCTCCTGCTACCATTTGCTGTCCTTCTGAAGTTTCCATTCTGGATTTTTCTTCTAAGAAGCTTTTTATATTAACGCTCCGGTGTAACACGGAAAAGTCTCCTCCAGGATTTGCATTAATAACAAACGGGCGTACGATCGCCTCACGGACTTTGGAGAACACTAGCATGAGCGTTGCGCCGGAACCTGAAGGATGAGGACCTCTAAACGCCCGAAAAGCAACGTCTGCATCTTGCCCCAGTCCGTCTGAGTAGGATAGATCGTCAAGATCTCCCGTAGGGTTTTTGGCATTTTGCCTATTAGCTTGGGTCGTACCAACAACGGGACACTGAAGATATTGTGCCATGCCCTTCAAATCCTGAGAGATGTGAGATATTTGTTTCCAGTCCACAGTCTTTGACCCGGATCGACTATCTCTCATAAGGTATAGGCCATCTACGAAAATAACGTCTGGTTCAAACCGTTCTGCAACGGCGATTAAGTCTTCGACGCTAGACGCTCGTCGTTTACCTTTATCCGAGACACTTAGTAAGGCTCTTCTGTGTCCGCTCTTAGAATCTAGTTCTTCCGCCTTTTCCATAGACTCTAAGTAGTCGTTTACATATTGCTCGTCTTCTGGACTTAGAGTTCCTCGTTTTAGATCCCCGTAATCCACACCCGTTAGGACTGAAGCAATTCGGGTAAGAATCGCCTGCGTGTTAATCTCTTTGCTAAACACCATGACTCTTTTATTGCATTCGTAGGCGTGGGCCGCCATAGCGCACAAAAGCCATGTCTTCATATTTCCCGGCCTACCGTAAATTACGATAAATTCCTCATCCCTCATGCCCCCAGTTTGTCGATTAAGAACATCCCATGGATACGGAATTCCCACCACACCGCCATGAGTTTTTTGCGTCTCATATTCTTGCCGAATAATTTCAGCGGCGTTGCTAATCAGTACCCCCTCATCTGAGTGGCTTTCTAGATTTAGGCGACGAAATTTAGGTAGAAAAGAATCAAGAATGCAGGACGGATCCTCATCTTCGTGAAGGGCCTCCGCGATTCCACCCACTATATCGTTTAATTCTATTTGTATAGATTCCTTTTTGATCTCGGAAATTAAGGCGTAAATAGAATTTCTAGACGGAGAGAAGTCAAAGTCAGGGAACTTTCTTTGGAGCCTATCAACAGTAGGTACCTCGCCTCGATGTTGCGGATCATGGAATTGATCCCAGAGCCATCTAAATATTTCTTTAGTATCTGTCATCCTAAAGAAGTCTGGCGTAACACCTTTTCTTTTAATTGAGGTAAAGTCCCCAGATTCTACGATATTACTGATAAGTTCTATTTCTGGGTGCGCCATTTAAAGGGGATCCTCCGTATCGTCATCTAAAAGGGAAGACCCAAGGTCTTCGTTATTTTCTAAGCCTAAGTCTGCTTTTATGGCAGCTAATACGGAGGTGGTCAGCTCTTCGGCTAAAAGAACTGTGCTTTCCGCGCTAACGCTTGTTTTGCCGGCAGCTATGCTGCCAGAAAACGTTGTGTTTTCTATAACTATTTCATAGTAAACCTCTAAAGCGCCGGACGCTGGCGTCCATGATATTTGGCGCACCTGTACATCAACCTCTGTCTTCATTACGACGAGGCCTCTCCATATAGAGCTGTCATTTTGTTATAGGCATCTCTGCAGATAGATGACGCTAGGTCGCTTGCGGCATCATAGGCATAGCCTACAATCTCTCTGTCCTGAGAGCAAGACAATGTTACAGTCACATGGACATCATAACCGTTTCCATAGTCCTTGTTAGACATCCCCAATCCAACAGAAACCTTTGCATTTCCATCACCTACAAGATCTTGTATTTCATTAGAAGCCAAGTGTAAATCCTCCGCTAAAACTATATCATCAAGAGAAAAACTTTCGGTCCCATTGCGCGCCGACCCCTTTACAGTACCGACTATCACTGTAAGTCCTTGGGTATTATTACCCTAGTAGTTGACGCTTTTTCTGTAGCTAGTTCCTCGTAAACAACTTTGAGTTCTGTCGGGAGGCGGTCGAGCTGATTTACGTTAACTGAGTAATCCAGAAAGCCATATTTGATTAGTTTTTCTGTCTGACCTAGCTCTTCTGCAGTTTCGATTACGTCTGCCACGTCAAAAGTCTTCTTTGGTTTTCCTCCCTGAACTTCAAATCTATACCCCGAAATTTGATGAGACCCCACCCCGAGACCTCTAAGCTCTGACTTAGCCTCATTTATAATAGACTTCTTCTCCACCATTAACTCTCTAAGCCTAGAAACTTCCGCAGGCATGGTGGACTCTAGGTCTTCCCATAAAAGGCTAATTTGTCGATTTATTCCAACTAATTTTTCTGCACTCATGAAATCCCCCTACAGCCCAAAGTTAGGCCGTGTAAGTTCGTAGTGTTTCGTGATTAAGTCAAGACCGTATTTTAGATCTTGAATTGTAGAGTATGTGTCTCCCTGCCCCTGACGTACCAGAGACTTGTCCCCCTTTCTTAACAAATAAGACGGAGAAAGAATTGCCAACATCGGGTACCTAACTTTTTTACCTGTCGATGGAGATGTCACGGATATATCGAAAATCGTGCCCCTCTTGTCTAGAATCGATACATTTTTTCCTAGTAAGGTAGTCGCAGCAGTTTTGCCCGCTGCTATTACTAATAGAGGATCTATTGCGTATATCGTATTCTCGAGGCGAGTTCGGCAGTTTTTTATTTCTTCCTTTGAGGGAGTTCTATTCTCAGCGGAACGACACAAGATTGTATTAGTAAAAAATACGTATTCCTCTAGAAAGTCTTTTAGGGAGGCAAAGTATCTTTCATTGTCTTGTATTTCTCTGAGTTCCGACAATCTTTCTAGATTCGGCCAGGACATATCGAATAGCTGCAGGAGTAGTCTTCCGGATTTCCCCATCAGCGTTTCGTTTTCTTCGTCTTCCTGTTCTCCAGGGCTTTCACCTACAAAGACAATATCTGCCGATGCGCTTCCAGACCCAAAAACGGGCTGAAGCCGACTTTCGCATAACAGAGTACATTTGTCGCAGTTACGGTGTTCTTCATACAGAAGCCGCAGGGCTTCTTTGCCTACCATGTAGTTCCTCCAATTTAATTAGGTCTCCAGTTCTTTTTGACCTCAAATCCCTGTTTCTTTGATTCCCGTATTAGCGAGTAAATCATGCCCCTGCACATCTCCAAGTTGGAGTCTAGAAACAGAAACACCATTGGGTGCTTCTTACCGGGATGCTTTCTCTGTATTCTGCCAACACTTTGCTGAAAGGTTATGGCGGAGTGGCTTTTTGCCGCGAATGGCGTTACCAAAAGAAGGGTATCTAAATCTTTACGATTATACGCTTCTTTGCCTACCCCTACAGTGGCGAATACCAATTTAGAGCCATGTAAGCGCTCCAGCCTTTCAGAAGATTTAACCTTTCCGTGAATCATCGTACTGTCTGGGTACACTTCGTGCAGATACTCGACGTGCTCTACGGAGTGAGAGAGGACGTATAGTGTTCTGCCTTGCGCTAAGCCCCAGCGTATTACCGAATGGATGACGTCGTTCCTAGCAGAGTGTCTAGCTAATTCTTGCCTCATTAAGCCCACATTAAGTTGCCCTGATCGATCGTGCATAGATCTCAGCTGCTTATCCCTAAAAAACAGCCCCGTCTCCACTACATTAACAGTTGGGCTTAGGTCTTGGCTTAGGTCGGTGTAGAATATAGGACCTAAATGAGACAAGAATATCCCCTCATTCCTGTCGGTTCTGTTGGGGGTAGCCGATAGTCCAATCCGTATACCAAGACCAATATCTGCTGCTTTAGAAAACATGTCAGCAGCCATACAGTGACATTCGTCATATATGATTAATCCGAAGTTTTCGAAAAACTCTTTGGGTAGCTTTCCTTCTTCTGATCTACGAGCCAGGGTCTGTATAGTTGCAAAACAAATATCAGATTCTACATCGAATCGTTTACCCTGTATCCAACCGGTTTCGCCTTCAAAATCAAAGAATGCTTCGAGTTCTGATAGCCAGTTCTCAAGGTGCGCTTTTTGTGGGGATACAATTAGTGTAGGAACTTTTTCGTGGGCAGCTTTTAGCCACCCTAAAATAGTTTTCCCTTTTCCACACGCCAAGTTTAAAATTCCTTTTTTTGTTGCTGCAAAAGCTCCCCAAGCTTCTCGTTGGTTTTCTCGTAGCTCGAAACAATCTTTAGCTTTTAGATTTATTTGGCGGAACTCTTTGGGGCGTAGATCTATTATAGTGGAACTTCCAAAGCCCTTTAGTTGTTCATCAGTAAAAGATTCAAGAGGCACTTCAAAATGATTCTTATGTTCTTTTACCAAAACTCTAGGAGTGCCGTCAGGAAACTCTCCAAAACGAAGAGAGCCTTTCAGCAAAGATTCTGGCACTAAGTCTCTAGGTAGGAAAAGGGACCGCTCTTTATAAACGGTCCCTTCCATTAAGCTATTGATGTTTCCTATCAAATTTTATCTCTCTTTTTTCTCGGGGCAAAGGGATTAGGATACCTTTTCTTTGGTATAGACTCTAGCGCATCCACAGCTGTTTTGGCCCCTGCCGTGATTCCCTCAATACAGGCGTTGTGTACCAACGCAGAAAACCACGTATCTCCTTCTTCGTAGTCTTCTATACCTCTGCTCGCCTCTGCTCTTGATTTTCTTTGGATTGCTCTGGGCTCTCGTATGGTCACCGGACTATTGTGCCTTTCGTTGTGGGATCTGGCTCGTTTTTCCGATACTACTCGGCAAGTGCTTTGGACCGGACATGCCCTGCATTGAGGGTCGTCCCCTTCGTAGTAGTCCGGATCCCCGTAACATTCAGGCTTACTAGATTCCCTTCGGGAGTGTCCCCCGAATCGTTGACTAAAAGAATTTGACAATTATTATAATCTCCTTTTTTACATTTTATTATGTTTTTAGTGTAGTGTAATATTAGCTATACGGTCCTGTATCCTTATGACAGACTATGATAGATTCTGCATAATCGCTCCGGAGTAAAATATGAAAGTAATTGATCACCACGATGACCTATGTGAGGCCTTTTTAGTAAAGAATGCCTCTGCCGCCTCTAGCGAAATATTTAAAAAGGCAGAGTGGAGAGAAAAGGCAGAGCTGTTAGACAGGGATGTAGCTTTAATTTTAGTGGAAGAAAATGGAGCGGAGCATAGAAAGTTTGCTTGTTACGACGAGGGCAACATTCTAATGTCTGAGTGGTATCTCCTTAATGCTAATCATTCATTGAGCAGTTCTGCCATCAAGACAGCCGCTACTAATCTAGTTGATGCCGCCGATGAATTTGGAATATCCCTAAACCCAGCCACCTCTTATCTATCTAGGCTTCCGGAAGATCCAAAGGAAACTATAGACGAAAGAAGAGTAGCTGCTGGCGGGCGAAATTTTTCCAGAAATACTCCAGATTCAGTAAAAACAGCCTCAGCATATGACGCCTTAGCGTTAGCTATCCGTAATTGGGACGAGTTAGATCCTTACGATAAGAGAGACATTTCAGTGGATTTAGTGGGGCTGTCTAAAGTGGCCGGGATGGATATTCCCGATCATATATACGAGTACAGTGGAGAAGGACTCAGTACGAATTTCAAGAAGGTAGCCAGCTATAGAAAAAACTATACTGCGGATACTAAGCTGCAAGAAGGCTATGACCGACTGAGTAAGATGGCGGACTCTATGCCAGAGTATGAAGTAGTAGAGGCCCTGTATTTACTAGACGAGCAAGCAGGATTAACTAATAGATATGGCGAAAATCTCCCAAATCCAGTGTTGTCCGTATTCGGCACAACTAAGGAAGCCGAGTATTCATGGATCCACGGAGGAGATTATGTCACAGAGAAGATGCTGAAGAGATACTCGGGCAGCACCTCTGCAGTTAATGCCGCCGACAATATATTTACAGACGATGTTAAAAATAAGTTTAGAAAAGATCCAGTAGGACTATTTAAGTCCCTCCCCCTCGAGCAACAAATTTTGCTGTCACGATTGGCTTCCCAAAGTAGAGAAACTAACGACGGAGGATATTGATGTCCATCTTCAAGAACGAAGATACCCATCCACTGTCCTTACTAAGAAAGTATCTTGAGCTTTTTGGTGTAGAGGCTTTGGAGTGGGAGCCTACGGTAATAAGAAAGGCAATAGAAGATTCTACTGGAACATCAGTAGCTAAGATAAATCTTAATAAACTGTTCGCCGCCATATCCGTAGCCAATAGAGATTCGTTCTGGAGAGATTGGGAATCCTTTCATTTTCTTTCTCAGTGTTTGAACAATAATTTGCCTTCTTTAGGGCAAGTACAGAACCAAACCATCGGACAACTGATGGTAGCGGTAGATATTGCTAACTCAATTAGAGAAGATTTACAGACGTTGACTGAGACTCCTTCTTTTTCAGAAGAAGTAGCTAGATACGTAGCCGCCCAGGCATTAGAGTCTGGAATTTGGTTTTTGCCTCCTCCGCTAGATTTCGCAAATAAGTACGCTTGTGGCGATAGCCAAGAATGCAGAGACTGCGGTAATATAGAGGAATTGCAGGTAGACGGACTCTGTAGTTACTGTGTAGATAGGTACGATACTTCGTCTTTACTGTCTTTTTCTCCAGACCCTGACAGAGTAAGTAAGGGGCAGGGAACTAATGTAGTTTCCTTCAAAAAGCACCCAACTGCAAAGGTGGAGAAGCGACTATCTGAGGCGCTTACCAAAGACATTACCTTAAAAGAGACTCAAGTAGATATATGTGTGGCTAAGTTGATGGTCGGAATTGAATACTTGAGGGACAAACGAAAGACTTTATAAAGTGATATCTGAAGCCATATTTTCTTATTTCTCAGAAGAGCTTGCGGAAAAAGTTGCAGCAATACCTGCGCCTGCGCCGCAGCAGGCCGGTTCTCCCGAAAAGAAAAAGGGAATGGGCATTTCGCCTTTAACAGTTGGCGCGGGCGTAGTGGGGTTGGGCGCTGTCTTGAAGAATCCAGCAACCGCACAAAAGTACTTGGGCAGGCTTAAGGGATTGGTAACTTCCCCCAAAGATTCGTTCGTTCGAGGGATGCGAACAGGGGCCAGCAACATAAAGCAAGGACCTGGAGCGTCTGCATCGGCAGCCAAGAAACAGGAACTTTTTAAAGAAGTCTTAGAGGGAGCATCGCAAGGCAGAAAGGTATCTATTAAAGCTCTAGATAATCCGCAAGGGCTTAGAGCCTCCGGATGGGGAAGTGTAGGAACTTCTCGTTCGGCAAAGGATTCTTTAAAATTAAACGATAAACTGCAAGGCAGAGTCGATAGTGCTCTAAAGAGAATTAAAGACGGAGATGACGTTGACATGTCTTCTCTCTCTAAATTATATGATGATATCCAAGCGGCAGGACAAGGATTAAAAACCAGGAAAGGGTTGGCCTATTACCTTCCCGGAGAGCGAGCCCTATTTCCAGGACTTGGTGTTGCTGGCGGCGCTGCTGGCGCTCTTCCTAGCGAAGATGCCGATGGAAGAAAGAGAAGCGTAGGAGAACGGCTTGTTAGAGGAGCTGCTGGAGCCTATCTTGGTGCAGCCACGGCTCCTTTGTGGTATTCAAGAGGTATGGGACTGCAAAAAGGTTTTCAAGCGGGAGCAGTTCCTATAGCAGGAGGCACCCTTCTGATGGAGGGCGAGGGACTCGCACAAAAAGGAATAGATAAGGCGTTCAAATAGATGAATGTAATAAGTAGCGAAGTTAATCGATTCAATCCTCGTCCCCATTCTTACGAAGGGGCTAAAGGATATGGGCTTAGGTATCCTTCCCCATTTTTTGATGTATCTCAGCAGTTTTTGCCATCGAATGTTCATCAGCTTCACAAGTGGTGTCGCTACTATTTCCTCACCAACCCAGTAATAAACGTAGCCTGTTCAAAGATGGCAGAGTATCCCGTAACTCCGCTGATATTTGAGACAGAGGACAAGCAACTGCACTCCCTTTATAAGGGGCTGGAGGAGCATCTTAAGTTACGAGCATTTCAGGTCGAAGTTGGACTAGATTATTTCGTTTATGGAAACGCGTTCGTATCCGTATTTTTCCCCTTAAAGAAGTTTTTAGTATGTACGAAGTGCAAGACTCGGTACCGCGCAGATAAAAACAGAAGCAAATACAAATGGAAAAACAACAAGTTCTTCTTAAAGTGTAGTTGTGGTCATGAAGGATACGCGGATCAAAGAGATGTCTATGTTCGGAGTGTTCGGGACGTTAGAATTGTTAGGTGGAACCCCGAGAACATAGAGCTAAAGCACAACGAAGTAACTGGCAAGACTAAGTACTACTTTAAATTGCCTCGAGCGATAGTTAACGACATAAAAATGGGGGACCGGGATACTATTGAAACTCTCCCGCTAGAGTTTATCGAAGCAGCTCAAAAGAATAAGTCCTTGCTGTTTAGTGACGACAATATATATCACTTAAAAAGGCCTACCATAGCTCAGAAAGATCAAGGGTGGGGCACTCCCCTTATAATGCCCTTGTTAAAGGACGCTTTTTACCTTCAGGTTATGAAGAAAGCACAAGAATCCATACTCATGGAGCACATAGTTCCTCTTCGGGTAATATTTCCTGGACAGAGTACTGGAGGTAATGAGGGTCCGTATGGAGCGTATAACCTTACTAACTGGAAGAACAAAGTTGATTCCGAGATAAATATGTGGCGTCGTGACCACAACTATATTCCGGTTTTGCCCGTGAACATTGGGTACCAGCAGCTAGGAGGCAATGCGCGCGCGCTTTTGATGTATCAGGAAATGCGGTTAGTGGCCGAGCAAATGTTAGCAGGTGCGGGCATACCTGTTGAGTTTATATTTGGTGGGTTACAGTGGAGCGGATCCAGTACGTCCCTTCGAGCACTAGAAAACATGTTTCTTGGCTACAATAAGCAGCGGCATGAGCTAGTTAATGGTTTTATACTAAAAAAGATTTCGGCGTTCATGCAGTGGCCTGAAGTAAGTTCTCGTTTCGATAAGTTTAAGATGGCTGATGACCTTCAGAGAAGTATGTTCTACTTGCAGCTAAATCAAGCACAGAAGATCAGTGACAGAAGACTTATTGAAGAGATAGGGGAAGACTTTGATCTCGAGAACACTAGGATGTCGGAAGAGATGAAGAAAACTCTTCAAGTCCAGAGAAAGATGCAGGTTGCAGGTGCTGATATTCAAGGAGAAGCTCAGCTAAAAACGTCTAGGTATCAGGCTAAGGCACAAGCCATAGCTATGAAGGCTCAAATGGATGCTCAAATGGAGCAGCAACAGGCGATGCAGCAGCAGCAGCAGCAAGCGCTGCCTCAGCCTGGACCGGAACAGGCACCCGCACAGCAGCCACAAGAAGTTCCAGGCATGCCAGAGGGCGCAACTGCATATTCAGAAAATGCAGGCTCCCCTAATGAACAGAATATGCCAGTTGCAATGAGTGGAATGGAATCTCAGCTTCAAGCCGGATCTGGGGGCGTAGATCTGAGATACATAGCACAGAGAGCTGCTGCCTACTTAAGAACAGTTAAAAAAGAGTCTGGAGCAGAGGCGATGTACTCAGAACTCCAGACGCTACAGGTAAATAACCCCACACTTTACCAACTAGTAGTTCAGCTGATTGATAATACGGGATCCAAAGAAAATCCTATGGATGCCGCACAAAATCCAAACCCTAATCCTCAGGCAGATGCATCAAGGCAGGTTTAGATAATAAAATTAATACGGGACTTCGGAAGCCGCATACTTCGCAGCAGCCGTCGGACCAAAAAGGATAAGGAACAAGATCTGGGTGAACGCAGTTACTGCACACCCAAATATAGTCCGAGAAAGAAGACTCAATGAGGGAGCAGTCTCCGCAGTTGACATTACTACACTTGCCCTTCAACAGCGGGCAGTACGCAATGTTTACCGGCTCGTCAAAAGTTTCCGGAGTTTCGGGTACTAATGTATTTGGGGAAAGCCCTTCGAGACCGGAAATTATCCGATCTCGAAAAGCGTTCTTCTTCTTCTTATTCATCGAGGTAGTATATCACATCATCAGTATATTCCTCGAATTCCGTGAGAAACCCGATCAGGAATCCTACCCCAAAAATTATCTGAAGCACTATTATAGCTCCTCCATCTGCGCTGCAAATGCAGAGATCGATGAGGGCAGGGCACCTTCACCCTCGGCTTCATCCTCGTCAGCGTCCATCGCGGTTTCTTCTAAGATGTCTTCTTCATCTTGGAATTCGAGTTCTTTGTTTTTTTCGCTTTCCATTTTTATCTCCTTATTTTTTCACAAAGTACGGGATATACTCTGCTATTAATATTATGACGTAAATTAGGAGTTTATTGTAATGGCTAATCTGGATCCAGAGGGCGCATTTCGCTCCCTTGAAAATCGAACCAAAGAAGCCATCCAGAGTCATTTTCCGGTTAAAGGAAAAGTTCACAGGCTTGAGCTAGTAAGACTTTGGACAGAATCGGACGATTCGAGCCGAGAAGGCAGGCACCACATTGATAATCTTACTCAGCAGCGAGAAGCTAAGTTGCAAGACAGGACTTGGGGCCCTCTTATACGAGGAGACTTCAAGCTAATAGAGGTATCTTCGGGGAAGGTTATCGACACTAAAGTCAAGACACTGGCCCAGTTGCCGAAAATAACCAGAAGATACAGCTACATTGTTGACGGAAATGAGCGACAAGTAGACGGCGTATTCCGCCTCAATCCAGGAGCGTATCACGCAGAGGCGGATAATGGAGATTTGTTAGCCAAGTGGAATGTGGCTGCCGGCAGTAAGATTGGTGCGTTTGATTTAGCTATCGAGCGAAGAGATGGTAAACGACTCGGACTTATACGAATGAAGGTCAAGAGTGGTGATAGCTCTACTCGGCTAATACCTATTTACGGCATACTCTTGGCCCTCAATGTCTCGGAATCCACCATTAGGTCTTCGCTGGGCGAGAAAGTATTTGAAATAAATAGAGCAGCATACAAGCCCAAGGATCTTTTAGATTTTCACCAAGCGGTAGCAGGCAGAAGAGACAAGAAGAACTACCGAGCCCCGTCCCTGCAAGAGGCTCGGCAGTACGTACGGGATATATTTTCCAATGCAGAAGTTAACCCCGAGACTATGCTATCCTCCGTGGGGAAGAAATTCTCAAGTATAAATGGTGAAGCCCTTACTCTTTCTGCACGTAAATTAGTTAGGATCTCTAAGGGCGAGGCAGAGGAAGACGATAGGCAGTCCCTCTCTAACAAAAGACTATTTGGAATAGAAGATTTTGTTCACGAATCTCTTACCAAGAGAAACAAAGTTTACGAACTCCAAAGAAAGATCAGAAACAACTTAGATAGAAAAGATAGAATTGATGACATCATACCCGCGCCGGGTAGCGGGTATGGAAAGGCCATATCTTCCGTATTTAAGCAGGCTCAGTTGCCTACTCAGACCAACCCCCTGCAATTTATATCGAATCACACCAGGACCACCATATTAGGGCAGGCATTTGGAGGAATTAAAGGAGACAACATAAACCTGGATAGGGATAAGCTTATAAACCCCAGTCATTTGGGGCTGTTAGATCCTCTACAAACCCCTGAAAATCAAGCTACCGGTGTCGCTCTTCACGTCCCTCTGGGAAGTAAGAAAATGGGACATTCTCTTAAAGCCAGAGTCATTGATATAAAGACAGGAAAGACTGTATATAAATCTTCCGCAGAGCTTGAAAGAGCGGTAGTGGCTTACCCAGATCAGGTTAAGCTAACTAAAACCTCCAACGGTACCTTTAAGGTAACTCCTCTTGCAAAAGAGGTAGTTGTTTACGATTCGGATCGAAGCACTGCTAAGCGCTCTTGGAATGAAGTTCAGTACGTGCTGCCATCAGCTAAACACCTATTCTCCGTCAGTGCGAATATGATTCCGTTTGTCCAGAATAACAACGGGAACCGAGCTATGATGGCGGCAAAACATCAAGAGCAAGCGGTAGGACTTACTAATCGAGAAGAGCCTTTGGTGCAGTCTTTGGCTTCGGGGTCTACCTCTTTTGAAAAGATGATGGGCACATTTTCGAGCACCATCAGTGATATAGAGGGGAAGGTTAGCAAAGTTACTGAAGAGGGAATATGGGTAAAGCCTAAGCAAGGCAAGACAATAAAACACAGCATCTATAATTATCATCCATTAAATGGATCGAAACATATGATGCATTCTACTCCAAAAGTTAAAGTAGGAGATCAGGTAAAGAAAGGTCAGCTTTTAGCGGACTCTAACTTTACTAATAAGGGGTCTCTGGCCCTGGGAACTAACCTTAGAGTGGCTTATGTTCCTTATAAGGGATACAACTTTGAGGACGGTATTGTAATATCTCAGTCTGCTTCTGAAAAATTAGTGTCTTCGCATTTACATGTCGAGTCTGCACTAATGACCCCAAATGTGGTAGTTAACAAGAAGTTGTGGCGGGCTTACGCGGGGCTAAATAAGGCAACTGCAGAGACGCTAAACTCATTAGATGAAGACGGAATTATCAAAAAAGGCACAAAGGTTCAGCCTGGAGATGTGCTGCTAGCCTTACTGCAGAAGTCGGATCCTTCTAGAGAATCTAGAAACATACAAAAATCACTAAAAAAAGCGATACGAGATTACACGGATAAATCGCTTATCTGGAACCATGAGTACGGTGGAGAAGTTGTACGGATTGTAAAGAATAGACGTAAGATATCTATTTACATAAAAACCAACCAGACTATGGAAGTAGGAGACAAGCTTTCGGGAAGGCACGGAAACAAGGGGATTATAACTAAGATTCTTCCTGATGATGAAATGCCTAAAGACAAAAGCGGAAACGCTGTCCAAGTATTGTTAAGCCCAGCGGGAGTTCCCTCCAGAATGAACGTAGGACAGCTGCTAGAGACCACTGCAGCTAAGATAGCCAAGAAAACTGGGAAGCCATATGTAGTAGAGAATTTTGACTCTACAGTAGACTATACAAAGAAAGTCCAAGACGACCTAAAGAAGCACGGGATTAGTGATACCGAAGAGCTGTTCGATGCTGAGACAGGCAAGAGTCTGGGACAAATATTGGTCGGCCCTCAGTACATGCTAAAGCTCGATCATCAGGCGGAGAAAAAAGTTTCCGCAAGATCGGGTGGGTTTGGTTATGCCTATAAGCCTTCTGGAGAAGCTATATCAGGATCTGGTATAGGCAAGGGCGGGCAAAAAATTGGATCTTTGGATTCTTATGCTTTGCTGGCTCACGGAGCGTCGCATAACCTCAGAGAGATGCAGACATACAAGTCGGACCAAGATCAGGCCGAAACTGTTTGGCTTAGGATTATGGAGGGCGGACGTCCTCCCACTCCTAAAGTTCCTAGATCTATGGATCACTTCAAGCGTTATCTGCGCGGGCTAGGAGTCTATACTGAGGAAAAGGCTGGAGTATACGGACTAAGTCCGATGACCGACAAACAGATAGTCTCCCAAAGTAATGGAAAGCTATCTATGCCAGAAAAAACACTTCTGGCTAAGGGCGCTTTGACTAAGGAAGAGAAAGGCGGTCTTTTTGATTTTAAAAAGACTGGAGGTATAGACGGGCAATACTGGACCCATGTAGATCTAGGAACTCGTTTGCCTAATCCTGTTTTTGAGGGACCTATCCAAAGTTTAATTGGAGTAACCAAGAAAGAGTATGAAAAATTGGTTAGCGGGGACGACCCCAAAGGCTTTCAAAAGATAGAAGAGAAGTTGTCTTCTATTAATGTCAATAAAGAGCTAAAAGAGGCAACCAGTAAGTTAAAGACCGCAAAGAAAAACGAACTTAACAAGCTGTACAAACGGGTTAGATATCTTAAAGCCCTAAAAGATCTAAATATTAGTCCAGTAGACGCCTACACTAATAAGATGCTTCCTGTTCTACCACCTAAGCTCCGAAAAATTAGTATAGGGTATGATGGAACTCAAATCATAGACCCATTAAATCAGTTGTATGCAGCGGTAGGGCAGATGACCACTGAACTAGCGGCAGCTAAAAAGGTGGGAAGAGGCGGAAAAGACTTAGCAAATGTAGAAGCAAAGCTCTATGACGCAGTTCGGGCTTTGCGAATGACTGGTGCCCAGATAGAGGGCAAGCAGTACCCCAGCCTTATGGATAAGTTAACCGGCACCAAGCCTAAAAACTCTTTCTTTCAAGAAGGGGTTTTGGGAAAGCGACAAGACTTGTCGGGGCGGTCCGTAATCACTCCAGAACCTAAATTAAGTATGGATGAAGTAGGAGTTCCTACCCCCATAGCTATGGAGGTGTATAAGCCTTTCGTCATTAGAGAGTTATGGAGAAGAATGGGAAGGGCAAGTAGCGCAGGACAGGCCCGTAAGATGATAAAGCAGAATCACCCATCCGCAACGGAAGCACTAGAGAGAGTAATAAAAGATAGGCCTGTGCTGCTAAAAAGAGATCCGACATTACATAAGTTTGGGATAATGGCGTTTAAGCCTAAGTTAGTGACCGGAAAATCGATAAAAGTACACCCTCTTGTCGTAGGGGGATTCAACGCGGACTTTGACGGCGATGCTATGGGGCTGTTTGTCCCAATTTCAGAAAAGGCTAAAGACGAAGCACTTCACAAGATGCTGCCTTCTAAGAGCTTATTTTCTCCCACCCACGGTGGAATCATGGTGACTCCGAGCCAAGACGGGATACTAGGACTATATCACGCCACGAAATGGGGAAAGAGAGCGTCTGGAGTATTTACTAAAGAACAGGCCCTGGCGCAGATGAAGTCAGGCAAGCTAAAATCCTCATCAGTCGTAAAGATAAAGGGAATGGATAAACTGACAACTCCGGGTAGGCTGGCCTTGAATGATTCTTTGCCCTCCGAGTTTAAAGGAGATGCAAAGATCCTACATGACTCTTCTTATAGAATGTCCAAGAAGCCCATGAAGGCATTAGCGACCGATATAGCCAGAAGTAACCCGGAAGCATTTTCTCGAATGATCGATAAATGGAAAGAGCTAGGGTTTTATCAGGCGTATTCAAATGGAAGTTCTTTTTCTTTAAAGGACTTCCATGACGGAAAAGAAATTAGAGATCAAATCCTTAAACCGTATAAGAAAAAAGAGGCAGAAATTAGGAGGTCTAAGAGAAACCGCGCAGCCAAAGACAAGGAAATAGTAACGCTATACCAGAAAGCCCGAGAAGAGCTAAAGTCGGTAGGAGAGGCGAGATACAACCGTCTAGGCAATAACAAAATGTGGGAATGGGCACAGAGCGGGGCAAAGTCCGACTGGAATCAATTTAGCCAATTAGTAATGGGACCTATTTTAGTCCAAGACCCTAAAAAGAGAACGGTACCGGTACCGTTGACCAAGTCTTTTGGAGAAGGTCTTCCCGTATCCCAATATTGGGCTTCTTTGCACGGAGCCAGAAAAGGTACCTTAGATCGTGCAGCAGGGACCAAAGATCCGGGAGCGCTAACTAAAGAGCTGATAAATACCGTAATAGGACAAGCTATTGATAAAAAAGACTGCGGCACTACTAGAGGATCTTTACTAAATACGAATGTTAGCGACATAGAGGGCAGGTATTTAGCTAAAGATGTAGAGTTAAAGGGAGGAGATAAGATACCCAGAGGGACCCTTATCACTACTAACCTTCACACCAGGCTCAAGAACTCCGGCCCGCAAAAAGTTCTTGTTAGGTCTCCTCTGCATTGTCAGGTATCCAATGGTATTTGTGCTACCTGTTACGGTTTGAGTGAGCGCGGCAAGCCTTATGAAGTAGGCACTAACATAGGAATAATCGCAGGACATGCATTAGGAGAGCCAGTAACTCAGATGCAGATGCGAACATTTCACACAGGCGGAGCAGGAACTAGCGCAGTCGATGACTACTACGCAAGAGCCAAAGACCTATTCAAGGTGCCTAAAAAGCTAAGAGGGCAGGCCACCCTATCTACTGTTAGCGGAACTGTGCAAAAGATTACTTCAGATGCATTGGGCGGAAAAGTTGTGCGTATTGATAATAAAGATCACATAGTTCCGCACACCAATGAGCTTTTGCCTTCTGTGAGAGTTGGAACTCAGGTTAGAAAAGCAGAGGCATTATCCACGGGGAGAAAGAACCCTCATGAAATCCTAAAAATAACTAACAGTATATCTGCAGTTAGGAATCATATTACTTCTGAGCTGGGCAAACTTTACATGGATAGCACGGGGATCGGGAGAAGAAGGAACGTAGAAGTAGTGGTCAGGGCGATGACGGATGTCACGTCCGTTGGAAATAATTCTGAAGACGAGGGGTTGCTAAGAGGACAATTAACTTCGCTGTCGGCTCTTGAGAATAGGAATAAAGAGTTAAAAATGTTAGGGTTACCAGAGGTCAGGCATACACCCGTGCTAAAATCACTCGATAAAGTACCTTTATCGGGACAGGAAGACTGGATGGCTAGACTTAATTTTCAGCGTCTTAAGGATACTTTCGTGGAAGGCACTGCTCAAAATTGGAAATCAGATATTAATGGACATCCGATACCTGGACTGGCGCACGGTGCGGAATTTGGAGTAGAAAAGACTCCTACACTTACAACTAGCGCTCTTAAAGTAAATCTACCTGAAATAAAGAAAAATCCTTCTTTTAGTTTCTTTGGGAAAGGACAATAAAATGACAATTAGTTTGAATGCGTACGCTGCTGCCTTAGAGGAAGTCGAAATCGAGAAGACGGCACAAAGAATCGTTGATGATTATGGTACTTCTGAGGGATTCATGCCGGAAGCATACATTCTTGCTTTCGACAACTGGGAACACGAAAAAAGAGCCGAGTATTTAGTCAATACATACGGAACTATGCAAGGGGCTTTGCCGCCTTCGTATGCTGTCGCGTTCGATGACTTAGAAAAGGAAGCAAAAATATTTGGAGCGAAGCCTCCGTCGTCAACATCTATAATGTCTGCAATTCCCTACGATATTAGAAGGGGAGAGTACGTAGCGTATCTCAATGCCAAAGCAAAAGAGCGTCCTACGGATCTTCTAACTGCGGGAGGAGCGGGGGCTCTCTTAGGTGGAATAACTGGAGCGGCTTCGGTAATGGGTTCACGAATTAAGCCACTAGTAGGCCTACTGTTTGGGGCTTTGGGTGGTGGTTTGTTCGGGCTTCTGGTGCGGGCATTAGACAAGGGCGAAATCGAGACCGCTAAAAGAATACTTAAACGAGGGAACATCGACCCTTCTTTGGCGGACTTTATATACCGTACCCAGAGAGCCAAGGACGCCCTTAATGAGTATAAGAAAAAAGAACGCCACTCACAGACACAATCTCGTCTAGGTCGTATTGAGCGTAAGCTTGAAAAGAAAGCAGGAGCTTTTCAAGGAATTAGGGACTTTGGGGCCCTCCTAAAGGCGAACCCCCGTAGTGATGAGTTAGAGAAGGCCCACAAGCTGTACGAAAAGAAAACAGGAAAAGGCCGCAATTCTATGACTTACGGAGATCATGTCGAGTACGTCAACCGCATCAGAGGTACTAAAAAGGAAGCGGGATTGCAGGCATTAGGGCAGACTATTGCAGGAGGCGTGAGAAGAGCCGGCAACGCCCTGAAGGCGTCAGGAACTAAAGCTACGGCCGAAGGTACTGGCGGAACTATGCGAACTTCTCTTGGAGATAAAGTTGTAAATCTTTCTAGAACTCTAAGAGACTCTGCAGGAGCACAGAAGGCTCTCGGTGGGGCAGCGCTGGCAACGCCAGCTGTAGCTTACATGGCAGGCTAATCACAAATGACTCAACCCAATATGCCAGGCGCACCTGCCGCCCCCTTACCTGCGTTTATCTATCATGGGGAGATACTTGAAGTTGATCCCTCTAGATGGATCTGTAAAGTGCGGGCAAGGCAGGGCGGAAAGATGTTTAAGACAGTTCGGATACCCTCTGTCTACATGCATCACGAAGGAGGGGAGGGTATACACTTTATGCCCGAACCGGGCGCTTGGTGTTGGGTTTGTGTGCCCTCTGATTCTGAGGAGTCTGCATTCTTATTAAGCGGCTCAGCAGTGGTGAAAGAGAGATCTTCTACGGGCTCTCCCGGATCTATGGACATGAACCGCCCTGTCCTGAATCCGGGAGATTTAGCACTGGTTACTCGAGACGGAAACGGACTGGCTATTCGAAGGGGCGGCATAGTTGAGCTTCGGAGTACGCCTCTCGCTAAAGTTGTGATGGACCCCGTTAGAAATAAAGTAATACAGATAGCCGAAAGTAGTAAGCTACAGACGTTCGGGGGATCGTCAGAGTGGAAATCTCTTAGAAGAGAAGAAAGTGAAGACGGACTACTCGGCACAAAGTTTACTCTTAAGGCCAAAGAGTATGCGGATCATCCGAGTAATTCTGTAGAGATTAATCTGGGTAAGACAGGGAAGTCTCCAATAAATCTTCAATTCAACGACGACCAAGAACAGGAAACTATCGTAGAAGAGACATCGACATATCAGTTATCTTCAACTGCGAAAATGGTTTCCGGACAAAAGATAGTAAATCCGCTGCCAGGGAAACAGATAGTAGTAACCACAAAAACGGCGAAATCAAAAAGCAGTTCTAGGGTTGTCGACTTTACTGTTTTTGGTGACGAAAGTGAGAAGTCTCCTAGTACATCCATAAATATTGGAATGGATAAAGAAGGAGACATCTCTCTGGAAACCGCCGGAGCAGTAAAAGCAAAAATTAGTAAATGGGGACAGATTTCTGTACCAGGAGATGTTCCGGCTAATAAAACGGTCCAGACTCTTAAGAAGCTAGTAGTTACCAAAGGAGATGCGCTAGGCAATACAGAAGCCGTGGTAAAGGGAGAAACATTTATGACGGACTTAGGAGAGGCCCTAACAGAAGTCCAGACCATTCTTAGTGTATTCGGTGTTGCAACTCCTAAGTTAACCGCCCTTCTAGGAAATATTACTACATCTTTGGCTAGTGGGTCGCCATACCTATCTAATACTTTGGAGAGCGAGTAATGTCGGATAGACTAGGCATGCTGACTGGACAGGCCAGTTCTGATGAAGAAGGCCCAAATTTAGCTAAAGAAATTAAGAAGAAAGTTAATCAAAAAAATAATATAGTGGCTACTGATAGTCAAATGGACTGGTTATTTGAAGGCATAGCTGAGGCTGTAATAGAACATCTACAGGCAAACTTAGTTGTAAAAACGAATGTTAATACCAGTACAGATAATGTTATAAATACAATTGTTATCCCAAATTCTTTAGTACCGGCTCAGCTTGAGAATGGACTGGTCAAAGAAAGCCTAAAGCTAGGTGACGGCGACACTTTCGAAGTAAAGTAGAGGAACTACTATGAACCCCAACACTGAGTTATTTTTAGCAGAGGTAGATCCTCACTCGTTTTTCGAGAAAGAAGCGGCCGTATCTAAGGTCCCCGACGATGAGAGAAAGTGGGCAGCTCACATTTTATCCGAGCTGTATAAAAATCTTTCTTTTTTAAGTGACTATGACGTAGATGTCACCCTTCAGAGAGTGGAGCCAGAAGCAGGGTTTGCGTTTGGTCACGCCCAAATTACTAATAAGAACGATCCGTCAGCTGCCGTACCAACTATAAATCCTTCAAATCATATAAGAATTCCTCTGATAGTGGCAGACAGGCAGCTCCAGCCTTTTCATACCTTTGAGTTAGCTGGAGAGATTTATCCTCTTAGTCCTTCTAGAGTAGCCTCCGCTCTTTTAAACCCTGCAATGTTTGATGGCCCAGTTAGTCCTCCAAAGAAGACCAAGTCCCTAGTAGACCAGCTTTATCCTCCGTACGAACAGAGACAAGGATTTGGTCGAGTAGTAGGAGGTGCCGCAGGACAAGGAATGAGCAAGCTGAGTTCTGTAAAAGACTTGACTCCCAATGAATTAGAAACACTAGCAGACCTAAAGAGGAACGAAAAAAGTGACGCCTATCAGCGCAGCCTCACGTCGCCAGAGAAGCTACGAGAAGGCCTTCGTCAAACCGTAGTGCCTACCGCTGCTGGAGCAGCGTTAGGAGCAGCAAAAGCCGCGATAAAGACTCCGGGATCAATTGGAGCACGTATTTTGGCTGCCCAAGGCGGTGCCATTGCAGGCGGAACGATGGGTGCAGGAATTTCCGCTGTTAATCAGGGCGCTCTTGCTATGGCTAGAAAAACCCGGGAAAAGAAAAGATCTTCTGGAGTTTACAAAAACGCTTCTGGAAAGCTACTAGCGGGCGGGGCACTTAGCGTAGTGGGAATGGGGGCTACCCACGCTATGGGCAAGTCTAAGGGCAAGAAAGAAGGACGACGGGAAGGCCTTCGCACCGGATATGTAGTTGGAGGAAGAAGAGGCTATCTTTCTGGGATTCGTTCAGAGAGGGCTAGAAATCACGCCAAAGCGCAGTCAAAGCGCATAGAAAAGCTAGAGAGCGAAATAGGCAAGAAGGCCTCAGTTACCCTGAGCTTCGATCCGGGACGTCGAATACCTGCAAATATGATAGTCCGCTCTACAAAGATACCTCTAGCTCCCGGAGTTATTCCAACTAGTCTTCAATTCTTTCCTGTGCCGGGAACAAAGTTTATCGTGGGCGTAAGTAAAGAGTGTGCGAAGCAATTAGCTAAAGAGAAGGATCAGCAAAAGATTCGTCAGATCATAGCCCCCAAAATGAAGAAAGAAGTCGAAGCCGCTAGAGGGAATCGACCTTCTCCAGGAATGTTTATTTTGCTGTCTAAGACTAAGCAGGGCTATAAATATCATAAGCCGAGCTTACGAGGAATGATGTAAAAATGCTTAGTCCCGAAGCAGAGATCAAAAAACTTCGAAAATCTTTGACGAAAGATCCTATAGGAACTACCACCCCAAAGAGGTATAAGATTTCGTATGAAAAGGCGAAGGATCTTTATTCAAGGCTAATGAATAAGAATGCCGAAGACCTTTCTGCAGGACTTTCTGATTTTGTGGGAGCGATTGATCCTAGAGGAATCGATCCTGCCATAGCAGGGATACGCGCTCAAAAAGCAGGGATATCCGAAAAAGAGCACAAGAGAAAAAGGTTGCTGGCACGCTTGGGAGGCACGCTCGGAGGTGCGGTATTAGTTCCGGGAGTTACTGCAGGAGGTATCGGAGCGCTTCAAGGAGCGTTTACATCTCAAGGCGGAGTTAAGAATAGACTTATAGGCGCAGGTTCCGGTGCCGTGAGTTCTATTAGGGATTTAGGGTCTAGAGCCGCCCTACCCTCTGCCATTGCAGGCGGATACTTAGGCTCAGTTACCTCAAAGAATCAATACAATACCGGCAGAAACCTTGCTTCTCTAAAAGAGGCCTCTGCACAGTTTATGAAACACCTCTTTGGAGAAAACCCCAATGATTAATAAAAATGCATCTCTTTGCCAGCAAATTTCTGGGACATTAAATGAGTCTGATTTTGCTAGATTTAATGATACTTTTGCGGAAACAGACGTAAGGCGAATGATCGAGAAGAACGCAATGGTTATGAAGTGTCTTGAAGGCTTGACCGAAGAGCCTATTGTCTCCACGGAAAAACTAGCCTCTTCTGCTATATCATCTTTTACTGCTGGGGTAGATGTAGTTCAGGTTCGTCCTGTTGACTATGGGTATATAATCAAAGTATCCGCAGCTCCAGAAGGAGTAGCCCCGAAGGAAGTGAAGGTAAACGCGCAGCAAGCGCAGCAAGCCCTACCGCCTGAAATGCTTCAAGCAGCGGACCAGCAAGGCGCAGCAACAGTTACTAACGTTCCTGCAGCGCCGGACCCATTAAGCGAGAAGGTAGAACCTGCTACGGGATTTGGGCTTTACAAAGTTACGAAGTTAGACGGCAATACATTAGTCGGATATGTCATACCGCAACTGTTTGATCCTGTAAGTGGGCAGATGTCCTCTATGTCTCTTTTTACCAATGGGTCTGAGCATAGCCTTTCTCCTCAGCCTATTATGGGGTCTTTGGTCGGAGTCAACACGAATTTGCCGATTCCCGAAAGCCCTCACGTAAGGGGACTGGGCATTTTTGCTAAAACCACGGATAAGGCAGTTTTTGCCACGGTTCCCTACAATATAGTTACTAAGGTTGCTGTAGAGGGCAATGCTTACTTCGCAGCACAAGACATGATGGGGAATGATGTTAGAATTATTCCGTCGGAGGGAATCGCCACGCCAGTAGCGACATCCCCGCAAGAGATTGTCATACCCATAGATTTTAGATTCCTGCCGTTGGAGAACCCAGTACAGCTCGCCAGCGCTCAAGAAGCTATGAAGGTGGCACAGGCTAACGCATACGACACTATGGCGGAGATAAGAGCTTGGGACACTGGATGCACTTTGAGTGGTCCAGTATTTGAAAAAGTAGGTAGTGGGCAGCAGACATTGGCAGACGGCGTGTTCAATTTAGCCATGGCAGGAGTTCCCCAAAACGTAGCCACTGGATTACTAAGTAAGGCTGCTAGCACAGGAGAAGTTGTTAGAATCTTCGGCCTTAATCCTCTAAGTAGTCGAACTGAATACCTCAAAGAAGCGCAGATGGATGCTTTAATAGAAGTTGGATCTCAGGAAATACCCAAAAGAGTTAACCTGCTAAAAGAGATATCAGCTATTACATTCAATAAAGAGGCGGCGGCGTTAGTAGATATTGCTGCAGTAGACGCAGTACTGTCCTTGAATTTTCTTAACCCAGAAAACATAGAAACATTTGTAGAGAATCTTCCGCAGCTGGAAGACGCATCCACAAAGCTCGCTTCTCTGGTGCTTGCGTCTCAGCTAGGATTGCAGTCGATTCCAAAGACGGCTGCGGTCAGGGCTATGACGGCATTAGAAGACGT
>Ga0163179_10000146_pt1 | contig 48610 bp, 73 predicted proteins | sample AtlANTMetagenome_FD_109643 | JGI IMG/M metagenome (GOLD analysis project Ga0163179, IMG submission 109643) | Marine eukaryotic phytoplankton communities from the Atlantic Ocean - Atlantic ANT 2 Metagenome | ecosystem: Environmental > Aquatic > Marine > Oceanic | place: North Atlantic Ocean... | reverse complement strand
CTAAGTCCTGTAGCAGAAGCACTATTATAATTAGGAGAACCAGAAGTCATCTGTGCTCCATTTAAGTCATATATCTCAAAATCCTCTACACCTGCCTCGTCAGCAACTACCCAATCATTAGGAGAGGTGACTTTAAATGGCGTACCTTGTAATTGGTTCTCATTCCATATATCAGTAAAGGTAGATGAACCCACTGTTGCCACCTCAAAGTCCAACGCTCCGTTCGGCACCTGTGTGGATAGCGCATCATACTTAAAAGCAATCTTGTTAGATGTGGTTCCAAACCCGAATAGAGTTGGATGAGGGCAGTCGGGATCGCCCGTATAATCTATTGGTGCAGTATATCTAAGATCTGTGGTCGCTGCGGTACAGGTAAATTGACTCGTGCAAGGAATACACCTCGAACTTGTAACCTGATTATCACCACCATATCCTCCACCAGACCCGCCAGTCGTGGTTACCGCCTCATCTTCAATATAATACGCAGGAGTTCCTACATGACCCGCTTTACTCGACGTATCATATAAGTATGAGAACCATGCGTCTGAATAAGCAAAGTCAAAAGAAAGTGCTGAAGGGGTATAATCAAACGTAAGTCTACAATCTTCACTACTGTCACAATTATGTGTTTTAAATACTTTACCACATCCACCACTTGTAACAGTAAACGTACCACCACTACTGACACACTTCTCTACAGCATTATACATGACAAAGTTATGATCTCTGCCTGGTATGTAATACTCGCTATTATCTCTTATCGTTGCAGTAGGATACTCATTATAAGTTATCGCAACCTGCCCTGTTGCCTCAGGATCGAATCCAAAGCAATGACCAGTATTAAGACTATTGGAGTTACAGATAGGATTCTGTCCTCTAGCAGTGATTTTACATCCCATGCTCTAATTTCTTAAGACGTTTATATATCAGGTCGTAGTTACCCTTAATATTTAGATACTCCGTCTCACCATCTGGTTTATAGTAGGTCTTATCTGGGGTTGGCATCTCTGAAACATACTTCTCTACCGCCTCTAAACGTTTACCAAGGGCAATTAAACAATCATTAATAGCATTCAATGCTGTAGAAATGTCTGTTTGATCGTTTTCAGTCATTCACCTTCTTTAAAATAAAACTTTGACCGTCGTCACTTAGAGCGTACTGTATTTCTGTTCCTCCATTCCAACCCATCTCTTGACACAGTTCATAAGGAATATTGAGTGTCATATCACCGAAGTCATCTTCCTCTAGTATTTGTGTGAATCTATGGGACATAATGTTCATCTATAGTCTATTTGTTCTCGGATAGGTAGTGGGGTGATTTCTCTTCCAGTCCATCCATAGTGTATATAGTGAATCATTATTCTTAGTATTGTAGATAGATGCAGCATGATCTGCACATTCATACATTCTATTATCTAAACACCCTTCTATTCTTATTAACTGCTCTATCGCCCAGACTCTTTTATCTTGTCTTCCTGTGTAGTCCTCTGGGGTCATTTTTATTCTCCGAAATTTTTTTAAAGTTGATGTAAATGAAAATACGAATAATATATCTAGACGTCTGGGGAACCTTTGTAGGTTAGGGTAGTGGCCGTTTTTATATATGACGGGACCCGTATAACTGCCAATATCCGTTAATAGCTGTCCGTGAGTGTTACATGATTTTAAAAACCTCTGATTTACTCATATTATAGCATAGGGTAATTACATTGTCAACCCTCTGCTACTTGAGAACTGGGAACAACGTCCCAAGTATATCCGATTGACTTTATATAATCGAATGTACTTATATCCTGGTTCTTCCGTACCCTCCATTCGTCTCTCTCAACTCTCAGATCATGAACATAAGTAGATAGTTCGTATATACTACTAAACTGTCCTAGTAGTTCATGCTGTTCATTATAGAGTGAGTAGACCATCTTAGATTTAGTTTGAAGCATACCGTTGTTTTCTGAACCCTTACAGAGTTATTATAAGGCATAAATCCCCATAATGTCAACCCCTTACTGGAAATGTGTGCATATGCTCAAAGCACTTGACAACTGTTGAGATGCGTGCTAAGGGTGCAACAAGTCCGTAGATTAATCGAGAGATACAGAACTGTAACAGATTTATTTACATATTTATTTATTTTCCGTGTTTTGTCTCTTATACCACTTCCTCCAATAATCCCATAGCATTAACGTCAATTCCGTTGTCGTTATCCTTACATATTTTAGTTGCTGTTTTAATGATACCCCACTCATGTCGGTAGATGAGAATGTTGACTTGCGTGTATTGTCTTCTGGAATGTTGTCGCTCTTCATCGCTCTTTAAATACTGATGTATGCAATACGTTATATAATCCTTACATTTAAAAGTAATGAATCCCTCCACTCCTTTAAATGTGATAGTATCCCCTACTTGCATTGTTTACTATTAGGAAATTGTGCTAGAATGTCATTAAGTTGTTTATTCAATTCCGACCTAACTCTATATAGTGGTTCTGTATAATCTTTGTTTTCTGTTAGATTACATGATTTAATCGCTTGATTGATTGCTTCGATACCCTTCTCTAATTGGGTAACGTGTTTGTCTAGTTCAACTAACTCCGACCACTCGTAAAGAACATGATGCACTAGGTAAAATCCTCCGCACCATAGTTTTTATATTCTAGGCAAGTTTTATGAACATCTAAAAGTCTCTCAAGGTTAACATTTTCTAGATCTGTCCACTCGCTAACATAATCCCATTGTTCCCAATGTGTAGAACCGTCCTTAAAAGTTGGTGCTGAACAAAAGTCATTATTGTCATCTATCCAAAATGTTCTCCCAAAATGTAGAGATAAGACGGTGTTGAACATCTGTTCATATAAATTCAAGGTTGTCATTATACTAGACTCCCTGAGATAAATGGAACTGTTGTTTTATGTGCCTGTATGAACCATTGAAAGTTTTTAGCGAAAACTCTTGTATGTGGTCTAAACTCTTGTAAAAGTGCATTGAGTCTAGATTTAGTTGTATTAGATTGAAAACCACCGTCAAAGATTGCCATGAATCCCTTACCTACGGTTGCTATATGATTGCCATGTAGGTAAACCATGCAGTTCCCTTTTTGATCGTATGTAGTGCATGTGTTACCATCTGACCATGCAATACCGTTGCGGATCATTGAGTTCATTGTTGCTTCGACTTTTCTCATAGTGCTTTGTTTGTTGCTTATACTAATATTATAGGGCGGGCGACCCACAAATGGGGGAACCCTGTGCCACTAATCAAAGTGTCACAAGGTACGTTGACATTATCTGAAGTTTAATGATTTAATTTCATTATCCTCTGGTGCGGTCTCTTCGAGATCTTCGACTCCTTTAAGACTATCGAAAGATGGATAAAAAAGATCGTCTAAAATTTTCTCGCTTAAAACTTCCTGCTCGTCTGTCATGTAAGTGCGGTATGATCTGATTGCTGAATAGACCAATTCGTATTCTGCTCTTGTCATTTTAGTTAAACTCCTGTAATTGATGTGAGACTAGTCTGCATATACTAGCATTAAGTTCGATAATGTCCGCTTTAATGTCATCATTCTCAGCATAATGAAAATTGAGACATTCGAGGACGTATTCAAGTTGTTTTTTAGTGAGTTCCATTTAACCCTCGTCTCTGATGTAACCATTTTCCGCTTTCATGAAAATGTCTAAGTGCTGTATTTGAAACTCTGTAAGAGTATCAAAATCGACTCCTCCTAACTTGTAGATGCCCCACTCTGAGATCTCCATAACGAACTCTGCCCAGTTAGCACATAGGCAAGCAACATTAGATAGGTTATCATCAAATAGAATTCTCTGCTTAATTCTGTTTGTTGGTTCTGTGTAAACTGAAGTTGCGTTCATGATGTTTGTTTGTTGTCTATACTATTATTATAGAGGTATATGGGTATGAATAGGGCAACCCTGTGACACTAATATAACTGTCACAAGGTACGTTGACTCTGTGGTCTATCTTATGTAAAGATGACCACCTGACCAATCAACATTTTTAGAGTCAGTTAAAAATCTGATATGCTCAGGTTTTTGAAATGTATATCTTACATGCTTAGCTGGTTTTGCCCAACCAGCTGGTTTGAATACGTCACCAGTTTCCTTATCAACAAATGCAACAACACTTGAATTTCTGTATTTTCCGTAAAACTTTGAACCTTCCCAAGTTTCAAATTCCTGTTGGACTACTTTGTAATACTTACGACCTTCAGTAATTCCAAATTTCATTAGGTTCGCTGTTCCGTTTTCGATCTCTGCTAGTTGCTGATTTGCATAGTCAGATAGATCTTGACGCTGACCTAATACGCTATCGTTAGGTTTTGAAAATCTCTCTGAATTGATTTTCAACTGTCTAACGTGTTGGTCAAGATAGTTTTTTGTGAGTGCTTTACAATACTCTTCAGTATAAGACTTAACAAAAGTCCTGTTTGTCTTTTTAACTGATTCGCCAATTACTTTTGTTTGAGTCATGTTTGTTTGTTGCTTATACTATTATTATAGAGGTTAGGATAGTTGAATGGGGCAACTATGTGCCACTTTCTATACTGTCATACACTCTTACCGATAACTCTGCATCTTGTGTTAGGGTTATCCCTGCCCGATCAAGTGCTTCCCATATCTTGTTAGAAATATGGTTATGCTCATCTTCTGGTATTACTTCCCATAGGTTAATGTAACCATCAAGTTCTATAAGTTGTTTGTAGTTCATTGCATTAAGTCCTCGAATCGTTTTGTTGCATCTGCTTCGATCTCTGGTAAGATACCGAATTGATGATTCTGCTCTATCGTAGTAAGTTGCTCGTATGTAAGATTATTCTTTTTTCGATAATCTTCCCATGCTTCATCATAGCAAGTTTCGAGTAAAGACTCGTGATGTAAAACTGACATTAGAATAAATCTCCTCCTGTTTGCATATAATCTACTAGAGAATTGAATTTCTTTTGATGTTTTGGATTTATACCTAGTTCTCTGAAGTAGGTAATCATGACCCAAAGGACTTCCATTTGGTCATTTGTAAAATCATACTTGTTCATAAATCCTCTTTGTTTATACTACTATTATAGTCCATAATAGAGTGAATGGTCAAATGATGTGCCACTAATGTAACTGTCACACCCAATCGGGCGAATTGAGTTTTACTTGCTTAAATGGTTTATTGAGTCTCTTATCAATTCTTGCAAGTTCATCAACCGCACTAAAAAGATCTAGATGTGCAACATCAGGTTCTTCATCATTAAATGCTAAATCTTCTTTGATCTCGTCAGGTAAATCCCTAACTGCATCATAAATTTCTTGAAATTGTCCTTTTGTTAGTTCAATTTTAATCATTTAAAAATCCTCCAAAACAAGTTCTTCAAATGCTTCCACACTTAATGCGGTATAATTATTTTTTTCGCATTCTTCTATACCTCTGTCCGATAACTCTTCAAAATCGAATTCGGGATATATTAATACCATTTCTACAGTATTATACTTATCACATATTCCAAGATTATATTTTTCTTGATTATCGTCATAAAATTTTCTCTCATCATTTGTGAGTGAGTCAAAATTTCTATACATAATGTTTTTGAGTTTCATTAGAAAAATCCTCCGTTAACTTCTGCATCTTGAATATTCTCGAACACTTCGACCTGTTTAGAAGTGAGTGGGAAATCCATATCCCTAAGAATATCATACAGTTTTACCATCTGGTAAATCTGATCTCCGTTCATGTGAACTGGCAATGTTTCGGGAATCATTTGTTGCATTTTTGTTTCTTTGTTTTCTTACTCTTATTATAAGGTATATTATACCCTATGCGTGGAAGTGTGTGACACATAATTAACTGTCCATTAGGGGTTTCATAATATCGTCCATTATGATACCGTTAAAAGTCTGGAATATGCCAAACTCTTCATCTTCAAGTGATGTGCAAGTTTCCAATATTCCTTTTACTTCATTCAAGTGAATGAGTAACTTTTGTTTTTTAGTTAACTCACTCATTAATTTGTTTCCTCGAATGGTTCTCTTAATGGTAGTTTAAAATCAGATTTCATATAATCTTGAATCTCATCAACAACTTCGCCAAAAGAATCGTCCCAATAGTTTTGTGCTTCATCAAGAAATTCTGCATCAGGCATATTCTTGTATAGGTCATCTAGATCATCTGTTACATATTGAACTAGATCTTTTGTTGACATATTGTCAACATATCTTTCAACTAAAAAGGATTTTAGTTCATTAATTAGTGCTTTGTCCATTAGTTTAAATTCCTAGTTTTTGTGCTGTTTGCTCTGTTGCTCTTCTTTGAATAACAAAATCTCTTACTCTCTCTCTGTCTAGTGAATCGCCATCGCCCCAAGTGATGTTACTATTTTCAACCGCACATAAATCAAGATAGTTGAGAGTTGCAAGTGCTAACTCTTGTCTAGTTAATCCATCGATAGGATATAAAACGTCAGGGTGACTAGGTGAATAGAATGATTCGCAATAATCAAGGAATTCTTTAAAGTTGTGCATGATGTTTCTTTGTTTGCTATACCTCTATTATAGGGATAAATGGGTATGAATAGGGGAACTATGTGCCACTAAACGTACTGTCACACCTCCCAAGTCCAATCGCCAAAAGTTGTGTTAGGAATAAAGATGAACTCTGTATCCTCGTCTTGAGGGTCTTTTCCATCTACTACCCACTCCTCGCAAATTGATAGAGCATCTAGTTTTCTATCTTCGCTGACTCTGGTAGTCATCGTATTAAACAAATGTTTAGACATTTGAGTAATTGCATTGTCACGTTCTTGTGTTGTCATGATTTAGTTCTCCTGTGCAATAATATCCCACACTTCAATATAATTGTTTAACCAATTTTGTTGAAATGTAGTGAGGGCATCGATCTCAGCATATACATGAGCATATAATAGATCATCAGCACTCATGAATGGTAGATTATGCTTATCGCAAAAATCCTCTAATACATCTGATAAAAAATCAAGTTTGTTCATGTAGTTACCTTGAATAAATTGATCGGGTGTGATGGTTGTTGTTTTCATACTATTATAATAGAGCATTATAGAGGGGAATGGGGAAATTATGTGACACTAGTTAAACTGTCACATCACTTGATGATTTTATATTCTCTGATGATAGGGTAATAACCAACCTCGTCAATAATTACCTCTATTAAATCCTTTTCATCTTTTGCTTCCCAAATACCAAGTGCTGAGTCATGAATTGCTCTCTCTTCATCAAAAGTTAACTGAAATTCTGGAATTCCATCGCCAACTTCATCTAACTCAAATTCAACTTCTTTTACATGAAATTTCATTATGCTCCCTGATACTTGTTTACAACTTCCTCTAAGTCTATTAGAGTTCTATTTTTTTCTGGGTAGTAGTCATCTGTATTGTATGCAAACCACTCTCCCCTATCAAAAACATAACCAAACTCTGCACCACATTTATCGCAATGATCGAAAAATTCTGTGATTGAGTTTGCTGTCTTAGGTTTCTCATCGTCTCCACCATAATATTCTGGTTGGGGGTCACGCTTAACAAATGTTTGCTTATCAAAATCATATACGTTATCAGAATAGCAAGATGACATATTGCCACCTTCAATAAGTTTTTCAACTTTATCCTGACTATTATACTGTTCTAATAGTGTTAAACCCAACCACTCAGGATAACCGTCCCAATGATGATAAACTGAAACAAAATTGTCATCTGACCTTTTAATTGCGATTCTTGCATTTGTTGACATAACCCTTAATTTGTTTGTATGAATATACTATAGGTGACTATGAGGTGATATGCAAGCAATAGTGGACAGTACGTTAACTGTCACACTAAAACAAATCAGTAAGCGATGTATTTGGTAATCTAGAATCTATCAGGGATTTATATTCTTCATGTAGTTCACACCCAATATAATGCCTATCTAATTGTTTAGATACCATTGCTGTTGTGCCACTACCTATGAATGGGTCGAGAATTAAATCCCCTTTTTTGCTCCCTGCCAGTATGCAAGGTTCAATTAAGTCAGGGGGAAATACTGCAAAGTGAGTTCCCTTATATGGTTTATTAGTTACTGACCAAACAGATCTTTTATTTTTTGTTGGGTAACTTTTAGTAAGTCCAGAATGAGGTTGTAATCCAGTTCCTTTATTATGATACTTTCCTTTAGTTCTATCTCTAGTTCCCCAATCTTTTGCGGGTTCTTTAATTGCTTCATTGTCATAATAATATTTCTTATTCTTAGAGAATAGGAAAATATATTCATGAGATTTAGTGCATCTATCTTTAACACTTTCTGGCATTGGATTAGGTTTATGCCAAATAATATCTTGCCTAAGATACCACCCATCTTTGCGTAATGCAAACGCTAATAACCAAGGTATTCCAATTAAATCTTTCTCTTTGAGTCCATCTAATTTGTTACCTCGTTTATTACATTTATCAGGTAAATCTTGTTTAGTTTTAGATACTGTTTGTTTAGGATATGATTGACCTTTTCCTGGTCTATAGTTATAATAACTATCCCCTATGTTTAACCATAGAGTTCCATCATCTGCTAAGACATTCTTAACTTCTCTGAATACTTTTACAAGTTCTTCAATATATTCTTCGGGTGTTTGTTCTTGTCCTATTTGTGATGACTCCCCACCATAATCCCTTAGTCCATAATAAGGGGGCGAGGTTACACACATCTGGACTCTCTCATGTATAGTAGGAATTGTATTTCTACAATCCCCATATAATATTGTATCTTTTTGAGGTCTTAATTTCATTAGCAATAAGCGATAGGGGGAACACCATCGATGAAAATTTGATTGACTACATGCTGTAATCTTTTTCCAATAGCATCGCCACGTTTGTATCCAGTTGGAACACTTACTTGTCCAAACTGTTTTTTGTATAAGTGAAATGCACCTGCAGGAATAAGACCATTAGCAACTGCTTTTCTGTCATCAGTATGAACTCTAATTACTCTACCTATTGTTTGTGCCATTTCAATAATTGGTAAATTCCTGAGTAAAACAGTATGAGTTAATCCTGGAACATTGATACCTTCAGATAGTATTGAATAGTGGAAAATAACAAATCTTTTGTTATCGTCCTGACCCCACTTTGTGAGGGTGTCGAAAAACTCTTCTCTACCAACCTTTACACCATTGATGATAGCACCAAACTTTGATGTAATGTGCATAAAGTCATATCCATTATCCTTGAAATACTCAAGAATAGTAGTATGTCCGAGCATATTACCCAATACTCTTGAACTAGGTGCAGCAACTAGGATTTTGTTGTTCTGGTTGTCATCAAATGTATTGATAATATCTCTGAGGTTATCAGCATCAATTTCATGTGCATTATACTTATCTCTTTGTGTAGTGTTACGAGTCTCGAAAGGAACAACTTTAGGGGGAACAATCGAACCACTAGCAACTAATTCCTGTGCAGGAACATTCTCCAAGACACCACCGTATATATTTGTGTTGTTCATGCCTCTGTCAGTAGATACACCACGACCTATGCGAGGTGTTGCTGTAAAAAAGAAACTTCTCTTTGCATACTGGACTATCTGAGATAGAGCAATATTAAAATGCTTACCACAACCATTGTGTGCTTCATCAAAGTAAATAGTATCAACTTCTACGTCAACTGCATTAACAACTTTCTGTAGTGAGTGATATGTGGTAAATATCAAAATGTTTTTTGTGCTGTTGTTTACCCATGTATTTAACTCGAACTGATTAGTTGTGCTAAAATGATGAGTCTCTCCTGAGTGAACATGAGCAACATCAACGTCAGTAATGAACTCTAGGAACTCTGCACTCAACTGGTTAGCAAGTAAGATACGAGGGGCGACTACAACTGTAGTCTGTGCAACTGGTAACTTGAATCTCTTGATAGCGTCAGCAATCATGATATATGTTTTACCACCACCAGTAGGCACGATGACCTGACCCTTGTCATTCTCTTGCATAGCGTCAAATGCTCTTTTCTGATGTGGACGTAAATTCATAATAACCATTTCAATACTCTTATTATAGCATTAAAAAACCCCTCTGTCGAGGGGTTGTGACACTATCCTAACTGGTCTATTCTTCCTCGTCTTCGGGGAATAACTCTATTGGTAATGTAGCATATTCAACGTGGGGTGTAGTCATACCATGTGCCACCTTCCAAAGAAGTTCCCACTCCTCTAAGTATGCTTTCCAGTTAACACCTCTCATGCTACCATCTTTACTAAGATACTTGCCTTCAATAAATCTATCAATACACAATAGTGTAAATGATTTCATATTGTTAGAGGGGTAACTTCCGTTCATCGCTGAAGTCTGAACATACCTTGACGTACCTGCTTTGAGTTGTTGCCACTCTCTCAAGAATACATTTAAAGGATTAAATCTATCTTCACGTCCATTTGAGGGGTCAACTACCACTTCACAATTAGAGACTCTAAACATTAAATCTTTTAGTTTCTCTAGTGCTTCTGGTTCTTCCTTATACTTCATATAAGAAACAAGATATGCCCAAGTAAATGGGTTATAGTGTGGTAGTGCTGTGCTTTTGAAACTACCAAATTCAGCATCAAGATATATCTTGCGAACCCACAAAATAGCATCTTCAATATCACAAACCCACATCTTGATGTTAACAGTATTTGTTTTCATCTTGACGTTATACTTGTTAGAAAAACATAGTAAAGCTGCGTGTTGTATTGGTTCAACTTTACGCAACTTACCATCTTTAATTACAATCTGTCTCTCTCCGAATACAGCACGAAAAGCACCATCTACCCGATCAGATGCAATTTCTGCATCATCTGGATTATCGTGCATTTCATATTCTCTGTATATGGATTTAATGTTATCGTGTTCCTTATAACTCACACGCACTTTTGATGGTTGCCAATCATCAGTATCTTCTGACCACCAATGTGCGTCTCTAGTGTGTCCGTTAGTTTTAAATTTACTCCCTGCTTTATATGTTTTCTTCGTCTCTGGGTCGTAACAATCTTTTGTTAATATTGCCCCATCAACTTCTAAGTGTGCTGATTCTAGTGTAGAAAACTTATTTCTGTGCTTAGGTTTTCTTGCTCGTTCTTCGTGGTCTCTTTGTATTGGGCAAACTTCCCAATCGTCATGCCACTCATCTATTGAAATGATTTTCTGTAAATACAGTAAATCGTCAACGTCCACACGTTGCTTACGTCTTTGGTTTCTATTCATTTTTTTTAACTGTAATGCCCTAATTAGGCGGTAAATATCAATCGTAGGATTGACTTAAGTATGTAGTCATATTCTATCATAAAAGATCAGGGGAATAAGAAAACTTAATATTTCCTTCATAATCTCGTTGTGTATGAACAGCAGCTAGTTGAAAACCTAGTTGTGGCCAAGGTTTTGTAGGTGTGGGAACATTATATATTTCTTTGATTGCAAAGTTGTGTTCTCTCATATCTCTTATTCTACGTTTAGTAGTATAATGATTGATCGTTGTTAAATATACAATATTATCTGCCACTTCCATGCCATGCTCTAGAAATTGTTGCATCATAGACCAAGGCGGATTAGTAATAATCCAATCAACTTTCTTCTGATATAATAAAAAGTCTCTTCCTTCTCCTAGTTCACACCAATCTTTAGTGCATAGAGAATCATGTAGTGTAGGATAGTTGTCATAAAATGCTCCTGTTCCTCTACTAGGGTCAAGTATTTTACCAACAGGATTAAAGTGTTTAATGATCTCCTTAGCAAGATACTCTGGGGTCATTACTATATCCTTATCAGGTGTATTTTTTGGGGGGCAAAATGCTCTTGTCATTTATTAAACGTACGTTTTTTAGATTCTATGATTAAGTTTAAATCTTTCTTTTCGTATTCTACACCACTTGCAAGTAGTTCGTCAAGTTTTAGTGAGCATTGAACTCTTCTCTGTTTCTTACTATCTACTTTTGGATTAATAGAATATAATGCTCTATTACATGATGCACTTTCTTGTAAACTATCTCTAACAATTTTAGAATCGTCTCTTGCTTTTCCTCCCTCTGCAATACTCTTTACAAAATTTACAAATAATTCTACTTTTTGATAATCCATGTCTCCCCATAGAGTTAGATAATCATTTGGTTGTATAAAGAACTCATACTGAGTATGAAATATTTTTTGATCTCCAACCTGATTATAGCACCCAACAATTAATCTGTAATCGTTATGTCTCATCATTCTGAGAATATCAGAACAGCAAATAGTATTGTTGCCAGTAGTTTTAATACTAGCATCATACTCTACTTTAAGTCCTTTTGATAAATCAAATGATGAAGTATAACCATTCTTCTTTAGACCATCATATTCTTTTTTTGATAGACCAGTTCTCTCACGAGTTACAATGTCTTCAAATTTATTTCCGTGTGCTTGAACTTCCATTTTAAAAAATAGTGATGGGTCTTACATGTTCTCGGTTGAACTAGATGCTCCAACGCAATGTTCGGTAGAGTGTGGCAATGCCCAGTGATGGGTCGAAACAAAACTCAACTGCTTAAGTTCGATTTAAATGCGTATTCATTACTGGTCAAGAGGTGCTTCACTTTTCAAAGAAAGTACTAACTCAGTTATGGTGTCCGCAACCTTGAAAGTCTTAGGTTGGTTTGTTTCGACATTCTTAATATAAACGATTTTGCAAGTAATGTCAATAGGGTGTGGACACTTGTTTATCTGTCACATGAATATTACCTGAGACTATTACTCTGTCTGTAGATGACATATTGTTGTCAACAGCGTGTAATGCCCATGAGGGAAATACAATAAAGTCGCATTGCTTTTGATTCTCTGGATATATCTTCTTATCTCCAATAAGAAAATGGAATGATGGTTCGGGGGTCTTTAAAAAATGAACCCATGACACTAATTCTGTTCCTAAGAAATGATCGTGGTATGAATGTCCATTGCTTTCTGGTTCATATACTTGTAACCAAATATTTTGTGTAAATTCAGTAGTCTTTAACGGTAACTCTTTTGTTACTGTCATTGCTATCTGTCTATAGTAGTCATTGAGAGTTGAAAGATAGTCGGGTTGCCTAAAAGATGTATAGTGTTTCTCTTGTTCACTATACATTTCTTTTCTGGTTTTTATATCAGACCATAATGGTTTAATTAAACTCTCATCATAAAAGATATTAGCACTCCAGACTATCATATTTCATACCCAAATCCACCCTTCTGTGCAATGATAGTTGATCTTTTCCACTCTTTGAGTTGTCTAAGTTTCTTCTTGAGTTTATAAAACTCCTCATCATTGTATAGAAATGGGTCTTCCTCGCCTTTCTTGATAGCGTGTTTCAATAGTTTAATTTCTTTACGAAACATTATGTGTATAACTCCTGTAGGTGTAGTTCATCAACAATAGTCTGTATCTCTTTCATCTTACTTAGATAAAGAGACTCATCAATAATTTTATCTCCATAGTAACGCTTCTGTAAATTAGAAACGTATGCTAGTAGAGCATCTTTCAATAATTCCTTTTGCATTTTAGTTAATATAGCAGATTTAAGATACATCTATCTCCATTTAGAGTGTGGTGCGGTTTCTTCCAACTTCTCACTCTCTATTATATCTGACTCATCAGGGTTTTGCACGTTTTGTGTTGATTTCAATGTTGAAAGATACTTCAAGACGTGTTCTCTAATCTCCATGAGTTCATTAAAACAATCTTGATTATAGGCACAACCACGCAAGTCAGCATCAGGTTTCATAACTGATTCTGTGAATAGAGATAATGCTCTATCATATTTTATAGCAGGTGTTTCATTCAGACCTACTGAACCTTGATCTTTCATTTTTAAGTCCTTTGTAGTATGTATTAGATAATGGAAGTAAATCAGACTTAAGATCCACTTCTGTTCTTAAATCTTCAAAACAATAACCAACTCCATGTAAGAAGTCAGCAGTTTTTTCTACAACTTCATCAAGGTATGTAGCTTCAAATTCTTTTGATGATACGGTATCGTCCTCATCTGTGCAGATGAGTGTAAAGTGTGGCATTGGTTTGTGTGATATACCTTTCTAGTATAGCATACAATTTTGAGAATGGCGAGCCTATAGACAGTTTATTTTACTGGCACATAGTTCACCTTATTCACCATTGCATCAAATACACCTTCTAGTGTGTAGTCAAATGCTAGTGAGAATCTGGGTTCGTCCAATAAATTGGGAACAACACTATGCTTCAGACGTGAGGGAAATAACAAAATTGTTCCGTTCTTACATTCTATATTAGCACGGTGTGAATTTCTATTGTTAGGTTCAGTATAGTTTAATACTGTAAAATATCTACCAAATAGTCCGTCTCTATCATCATAAAATTGTATGCGTCCTTGTTGGTCATTGACCGACAAATAATATACACCACTTATAAGTGAATTAGAATGATGATGTATCTCTGCATAATCTCCTTTGTCATTTCTGTTTAACCATGCACCATGACATTGCATATTATATTCTCTACTCAAACCTATATCATCATAAACGTACCTTTCAATATGCTTTCTTACCTTTAGTTCAATGCTCTGATACCAGTCCAATAAATGTATATGTGGACTGACCCATGCAACTTGATCTCTATTTCTATTTAATTTTACATGAGATAAATTGTCATGATCTTCTGGGGATAGTTCAAAACTATCCATGTAAATTGATGTTGGGAATAAATCTATTATCATCTGTATTTGTTTACTCCTATGTGAGTTTTATACCATACCGAAATAGTATAACGATTACCCTCTGTGACTTCTTCAACTCCATGTTTTAATTCCCCTTTAAAGGTGAGAATACTTCCTTTTTTTGGTGGTATTCTGTCACCTTCAATGATAGTATTACCACCTTTGAAGTCATCATTCAAATATAGGATAGATGTCCATACATGTTCATCAAAATCCGTATGTATTGGTTGATTAATTGGTGCTTTCCACTCTGTGCAATGTATATAATTAGGAAATGCTTTAGCATCATACTTCCTAACCTCTGTAATTATATTTGCTTGAACCATCTTTAGATAGTCTGTTGCATCATAGGGTAGGTTATTATTGTAAAGAACATGAGTTAGTTCTGTTAAATTAATAATCTTTCTATTCTCAAACTCTGATCCATATAAAGGAAACATAGTTTGATGAAATGACATGAACCAGTCACATATATCATCACTTATAAAGTTGTCAGTTAAATAAACTTTATTCGACATTTGTCACTACCACATTAAAAGAGAATGTTTCTCTAATTATATCACAATTATGAGGGGAAACACCATGTAACATATGTGAGGGAAATAACAAAACATCACCTGCCTTCACCTCTGGATAATATATGTTAGACAACTTCATCTGAGTGAGTATCTTAATCCAAGGTTTAGTAAATGCTGTATGATTAGCATCCCAAAAATAAAATTTTGAGAAATCTTCACCATCATTTAAAAATACCACTGCTGCAATATCACAATCATCGTGATAATGAATCTCTTGAAATCCACCACGATTATATTTGTTGAGCCAAGGATTTAAAATCTTAGCATTGAATTTAACACCAAGGTCACCAGATAATTTTCCAATCGGTTTGACTAGAATATCAAAGAAGTCATTTATATTATATGAGTCACGTTCAATTTTACATAAGTCTCCCCATGTAAAATCAGAATCATCAAATTTTTCAACTGTATTTAGTCTTTCTTTGAGTAAATCAAAGTCAGGCATCCTATATTGGTAATAGAATTGATTACTAAAGATTTGTTTCATGTGTAAAATCAAGGTTCAATACATGTCTCATCTTAGTTTTTTGAGGATAAGACCCATGCCAAAGAGTTGCAGGAAATATCAAAACGTCTCCCACACCTGGTGGAAATAGTTTGACACCATTCATAAAATAATAAAAAGATCCATTTTTTGCAGGGAAAATTTCTTCCTCTACATCTAAGTATATCACACTACAAATATCATTGTTAGTGTTGTGTTGGTGCATTGTATGATATGTACCTTCTTCCCCATATACTGTCCATGCTGACGCTAATTTTAAATTCTTAGCACCTGTGGCATGCACAATCATTTCTTTAACTTCCTTTACAATCCAAAAAAGATATGGAAGTGTTCTTTTGTCCATTAAATGATACTGTTTACCTTGTAAACTGGTAGATATATCAAATAAATGAGGATTGAGGCAATCTAACCCACAATCATTTACCGCTTCGTCAACATCAGATTTGAATTTTTTGGGGTCATTCAATCTGTAATGATAAAAATACTCACTCATAAACTATTTGGATTTACACCACCTTTACCACCTATACCCTCTCCTTGTTCATTACCACCACCATAAGTATAAGTTGATCCTTTGATGTCTTCATCAAATCTCTCAGCAATACCACGAGGATCTTGAGCAGGGTCTACTGGATATTCTTGTTGTTCTGGTAAGAGAACATACTCTACGCTCTCTTCAAGGTCTTTAATTTTATTTAAACAATTTTCAATGTCTTCCATGGTTGGGCAAGGTCTAGAGTCTAACCATTCCAAGTTACCATGATCGATTCTCCATTTTGCACGAGGTCTTAATAAATTAAGTGCTACGTCAAAAGAGACCAATTCATACTGTTTCTTCATTGTGCTTCTTCATCCCATGCTAGTGTTGATTCATTCCATTCCCACGTACGAGTTTCATCTGCAGGGGGCATTGGTATAGGCGGTTCCCAATCTGAATCATCTGAATTTAAAACCCATGATGGATATGCAGACGGTTTAGGGGGAACAAACTTATCTTTACTAGCATCGTAGGTATCTCCAACACCTGCAAATTTACCACGGATATTTTGGTTGTAAGATGTTTTTTTCCAATTGGTTTCTGAACCATGAAATGAACGAAGTTTAGCGACTGCACGATTTTCATCTAGTTCACCTGTATCTGTCCATTCATAAAAGTCGTCAAGAACCTCTACTGCCTCGACAACATTAGAATCACTTATTTTAGCGTAATGTGCCATTCCTTTTAATAGTTAGGTTATACTTTAGTTATTTAGCACTTAGTGTCATGAGCATATTCAACGTGGTATCCGTCTGCTCTAACAAAGTGCATAAAGATTTGGTGATAGTATGTCTTTGGCGTACCTTTTAAAGGTTCTCTCCAATGATCTACCTCCATACCTTTATATAATACAGCATCACCATGATTTGTGTAAAGTTCTTTAACCTGTTTGTCAGGAAGTTCAAAAAATATTGGCCAAGGATAATCTGCATTGGTGCTGATATTCATTGATACACTAATTTCACAAGCAGGTCTATCATGATGTCTCTTCAGTTCCTGACCTTTGAAATAAAATCTATCAAAGTAATATGTTGGGTATAATTTTTCTCCTAATATTTGTTCAACTTTTGATTGAACACCTTGATATAGTTCTTTATACTTAGGATGATTATATCTAGCGAGACTATTAGGAACTTGTCCTTCCTCTGATAAATTTTCCATCCTGCCTTTTTTATCATACCCAAACTTTCCTCTCTCAAGAGGGGGATCTTCAACTAATGCAGGGGCAAGTGCTAATTGTTTTAGTTGAATTACTGTCCAGTCTTTATAATATATCATCGCCACTTAGGTCCCATAACCCATCCTACCAAAGTCTTACGAATACCACCAGTGACTTCAGTAACTCTATGTGGTGTCCTACTATCAAAAACAATAAACGTACCTCTACGTCTAGGAACTAGATATATATCTTCATCAGTATTTTTCATTTCAATATTACCACCTTGATAATCATCAGGGGATGATAGTTGTAAAATAAAAGACAGTTTCCTTAACCTACCTTCTTGAAGTGGAACAGTATTATCTGCATCTTGATGCCAGTTATAATATTGACCTTTTTCATACACTGTGTATTGAATTGAATCTCCATCAATACCCTCTACATCATACATAAAGTTCTCTCTATTGGACTTTAATACATAAGACATACAGAAACCACCAACCCATGAAGTTGCAGGAATCCAAGATGTTTGAGCATCCCTAGTCTCATATACCTCTCCCTCTCTGACAGTTGCTACTTTAACAACATCATCATATGGTTTACTCTCTCTTTCTATGAGACTAACTAATTCCTCTGGAATTTCTGTCTCATACCACATCGTATTCCATGTCATAATTTAAAAATCATGTTATAATATATGTATCAGGAATCAAAAACCCTCATGAGAAATTTAGGTATCAGTAGAGTTCATAATTCTTCTACCACTATACTACAAAATGGCGAAATTGTCTACCACCTTGAGAATGAAAGATTATCTAATAGAAAGTATGATGCGTTTCCATTTCAATGTTTAACTGAACTTGATACAAGAAATCTTGATAATATTTGTATTGCAGGTGTAGGTAAGTTGACACCTGCTGACTGTTTCATTGATGATGACCCATATAGTTTGTATGTAAAGACGAAAGAAAATAAGTATGATACTAAGGTTCATGACCTATCACTATCACATCATAAATTACATGCAGCACACGCTTTTTATAACTCAGGGTTTGATGAAGCGATCTGTATTGTAAAAGATGGAATGGGATCTGACGTACCTCTGATAGGGGATATGTTTCAGACAGGCACTTATGGTAGAGAAATATCATCAACCTTTGCAGCATCTTATCCTGCAAATTTTAACCTTGTAGAGAGACACGTTGCTGTTCCTTTTGAAGCGAGAGATAGAATAGGTAAGACATTTATATCTAATAATCTTGGTGAGGGTATGGCATTTCAAAAGACATCAATGGCATTTGGTTTTCATGAACTAGATGCAGGTAAGGTTATGGGTATGGCATCTTATGGGGAAGAACTACCCATATCAATATACGAGGACTGTTTGATTGATAATGAATTATTTTATATTGGAAAAGATTTACATGATACAGGAATAAATTATATATTTGGTGATTTTAATTCAAAAGCAGATTTTGCTTTCACCTTACAAAAACAAACACAAGAACATGTTGCTCAACATATATTGTATCAGATTGAACAAACAGGGTGTAAGAACGTATGTTTATCTGGGGGATTTTTTCTAAACTGCGTTGCAAACTATTATTATTTGAGTGTGTTACCTAGTGATGTAAATTTATATATTGAACCTGTATCAAGTGATGCAGGTACATCTATTGGTGCAACAAAACTTGTTCACCATGAAATAACTGGTGACATGACAAAACGTCCATTGAAAAATTTATATCTGGGACCTGTCCAAGATAACTTTACTCGGTTGTATATGGAAAGCACTAGACCTACAACTCCATTTGAAGTAGCAGATATGATTGCTGACGGGAAAATAATTGCAATCTATCAAGGTAGATCCGAAGCAGGACCTAGAGCATTAGGAAATAGATCTATATTGTTTGACCCTCGTAATAAAGAAGCAAAAGATATAATCAATAGAGTAAAGAGACGTGAAGAGTTCAGACCTTTTGCTGCAACAGTTATGGAAGAATATGCAGACGGTTGGTTTGATATGAGAGGATTAAATCAGAGTCCTTATATGATGTACGCTGTAAATGTAATGTCAGATGAAATACCTGGTGTTACTCATGTTGATAATACTTGTAGAGTTCAGACAGTAAATGAAGATCAGAACTTTCATTACTATCAACTAATTAATTGTTTCCATGAAAAAACAGGGGTTCCTATTTTGTTCAATACATCTTTTAACCTTGCGGGTGAATGTATTGTTGAAACTCCTGTTGATGCTATTGAAACTATGAAAAGATCTAAGATAGATGCGATATATTTTGCTGACTTAGGGTGTTTGGTATCTAATAATAACAATACCACTACCACCTTGACCGCCTGACCCACCTGGCCAAGGGTTACCAGCTCCTCCACCACCACCGCCTCCACGGTTGCCTGAACCATTTGCTCCATTTCCATTACCAGAACGTTGAGGGGATGAACCACCATGTCCACCTCCACCAGAACCTCCATTTCCTCCACGACAGGAACCTGGGTGACCACCGCCACCTCCTCCGCCACCTGCGTAGGTTGTATTACTTCCAGAATATACACTTGAACGTCCGTTTCCGCCAGGTGCTTGACGTCCATTTCCTCCAGTTCCACCATTACCATTAGCACCTCCTCCACCAGAACCTGAGTAACATGCTTGGTTAGGATTTGGACCACCAGGATTTCCATGTCCATTAGAACCAGACTGACCAGGTGCACCAGGTTGTTGTGCAGAACCACCAGAACCAGGTGAACCTCCACCTCCTCCTGCTCCACCGCCAGATCCGCCAGGACCACCAGGTCTATTACCTGGACCTGAAGCACCGTATCCTCCACCATATGCTGTCAATCCAATAGGACCTCCAACTGATGAGTTACTACCAGGTTGACCAGGATTTTGTCCAGATGTATAACCAGTTCCTCCTCCACCAACACTAACAGGGAAACTTCCCGCAGTAACAGTCATAGATCCTACTTGAACCCATCCTCCTGCTCCTCCTCCAGAACCTCCGTCAGTTCCTCCAGAACCAGGACCAGCATTACGAGTTCCACCACCTGCACCACCACCAACTACAAGAACATCAACTGTTCCTTCTCCATTAGAAATATTAAATGTTCCACTACTAGTAAATGTATGAATAGTATATCCACCTGCAGTTGAAACTGATCCACCAGTCGCTGTTATTCCAGTTCCTTGTCCAACATTTCTCCATTCAGTTCCGTCCCAAACTTTCATTATTTCATCATTCGTATCCCATACAATACTACCAGTTGTGTTTCCACTACTAGGTAAAGCACTCGTTGCATATCGAGGAATAAGTAATACCGAGTTAACTGTTACATCATCAGTAGTAACATCACCAGTAGATGAGATATTACCTGCAAAAGATATATTTCCAGTTGAATCAAAGGTTACTTCAGGACCAGATGCAGCCGCCTGTCTACCTTTAACTTTATCTACTCTAATTTCAGACATGTCTTAAAAAATCCTGTATGTTTTATTTATCATTTTACCCAAAGGTAACCATTGGATGCACCATTAGTATCTTCACGAAATCCGCAGTTGTTGCCTGATTCGGGGTGTCTACCCCAAGCGAAGTATGTTCCACCTGAGGTATGGTGGTCACCAAAACCCCTAGTTCCTGTGTTAGGGTTTCTATCAGATAGAGTTCCTTGATATGTAGTTGAAATTCTAGTTCTTGCATTTTGATTACTAGCAGAACTAACTAAATCTACAGTAGCAGAAGAATCAATAAACACATTTTTATTAAATCCAGTTGCTTCCATCCAATATCTAGTAGAACCAGAGTAAGTTGAACTATTTACAAGAGCATTGATCCATGAGTCTGCCATTTTAGTTGTGGATGTATTAGTAAGTCTAGGACCTGTAGTTCCACTAATACGAACAGAACCATTAGTCATATGATCTTGACATGTAGATGTTCTAACATGTGCCACCATAACCCATCCACCACTATTTCTAGAATTATCAACGTACATCTCATATGCTGTTTGACCAGCTGGTTGAATCCAATAATTACCAGATACCAATCCTGCGAGTTGTGCTGTATTCGTTGCGGGAGTTCCTTGTGTACCTACAGCTCCTGCAGGAGCAGAACTTGCCCTATACCATGCACTACCATCATAAACTTCAACATAGGATAAAGTTGTATTATATCTTACATGACCTGCTTGAGGTGAGCCAGGTCTTTGTGCAGTAGTTCCTTTTGGTAGGGTAAATCTACCTAAACGATTATGCGATAGAGTTCCAACAATATTAATATTGTTACTACTCTCCATCGTGATCAATCGGTTAGTATCCGCAGATCCGTGTATTTCTCCAACTCTTAGTATACTCATGTTATTTTATCCATAGGTAACCATTTGATGCACCCAGATTATCAGATCTGAATCCGCAGTTATTTCCTGATTCAGGGTGTCTACCATAAGCATAATATGTTCCACCTGATGTATGGTGGTCACCAAAACCTCTAGTTCCTGTGTTAGGACCTCTATCAGAGAGACTACCTTCATAGGAAGTAGAGACTCGTGTTCTTGCGTTTTGATTACTAGCAGAACTGAGTAAGTCTACAGTAGCATTAGAATCAATAAACATATTTTTAACAGGATTAGCAAAACCATGTGCTTCCATCCAATATCTAGTAGAACCAGAGTATGTAGATACACTTACCATAGCATTCATCCATGAATCTTCAACTTTACATGTGCTGGTATTACCAAATCTGGGACCTAAACTATTGCTAATACGAACAGCACCTTGATTCATATGATCTTGACATGTAGATGTTCTAGCATGAACAGTCAATACCCATCCACCTCCATTACGATCACAATCAACATACATTTTATAACTGTTGTTGCTTGAATTAGGTTTGATCCAATAGAGACCAGAAGGTAATCCCTCTGCCTTGATTGCCATACCACTGATAGCAGGGTTACTCTGAGTTCCTAGTGTAGATGTAGATGCAGCATCAGGACCTATAACAGATTTCCATTCACTTCCTGTATAAACCTCTAAAAAATTCTCTGTAGTATTAAATCTTACATAACCTGCAGATGCACTACCTGGTCTTTGTGCAGTCGTACCCGTAGGAACTTTCATTGCATTGATACTATTATGATGAAATATATCTCCATTAACTGTTAAAGTATGCCCTGAGGGAAGAGTTACTTGCCCAAGTGATGTAGCGATTCCGCCTAGTTTTCCGATAGTTACTCTGCTCATTTTATTTCACCCATAAGTATCCGTTTGATGCACCGTTAGAGTCAGATCTGAATCCACAATTGTTTCCAGATTCAGGGTGTCTACCGTATGCAAAGTATGTTCCACCAGAGGTATGGTGATCTCCGAAACCTCTAGTTCCTGTATTAGGACCTCTGTCAGAAAGACCCCCTTGATATGAAGTTGATATTCTAGTTCTAGGATTATCGTTAGATGCACTACTTAATAGATCAACAGTTGCTTCACTTTGAATGAAAACATTTTTAGGACCAAAGTCTAATGCATGCATCCAGTATGCAGTATTACCAGTGTAACTAGAACCATTGCGTAATGCTTGAATCCAACTGTCCGCCATCTTCGTTGTAGATGTATCTGATGTTCTAGGACCTGTAGTTCCACTAATACGAACGGAACTATTAGTCATATGATCTTGACAAGTTGATGTCCTTGCATGAACACACAATACCCATCCACCACCATTATCATCATTATTAACATACATCTGATATGCAGTCTGTCCTTCTGGTTGAATCCAATATATACCACTTGGTTTACTTGCATTATATATTGCGTTTCCATCTACTGCAGGGTTATCTTGACTTCCTATCTCACCTTGAGCAAGTCCTGTTACCATATTACACCAACCACCTGCATAAACTTGAAGTTGGTTATCTGTAGTATTCCATCTTAGTTGCCCTTCAAGAAATGTTTTTTGAAATTCTCGTTGTTGCAGATCCCATTCTGTAGTAGTTCCATAAGGAACCACCATATGACTGGTTCCTAATGTAGTAAAACTTAATTGACTTCCTGCTGTAAAATTTAAGGCAGCAGCTTTATCTACAGTTATATTATAACTGTTTGATAATAAACCCTCTATCTGTTGGACGTTGAGTTTTGACATTTATGTTACGCTCCATGCCCCACCTGATTCCACTGTAACTGTATATCCACTCGCCACTGTTATAGGACCTGCACTCATTCCGTTGGCAAACTCTGCACCTGCTGAAGGTCCGACTGTAATATTTTCTGATATAGTTGTAGGATTAGTTCTAATAATACTATCACTTCCAAGAGAAGGACCACCACCTGCAACGGGTGACCATCCCGCAGACCCCGTTCCATCATCTGCTTTGTAAATCTCTGCAGAATCTAATGAAGTATTGAAACGCATTGTTCCAACAGATACACCTGTAGGTCTATTTCCAGTCGTACCTGCAGGTAATCTGAATATCGAGTTAGTGCTTAAAAAACTTAATGTAGTAATAATTGCACTTGTGCTTTGGGAAATTTGATTCCCACTAATCTTTGTAATTGCCATGTTATGTTACAATCATTCCTTACTATTTAGATAGGTAATTCAAGAATATGCACTGTATCTGTAGATAAAGGTGCGTCTCCTGAGGAGAATACCACGTTTGCACCATTGGAATCAACAGTATAGTTAGTGCCTGGAACTTGTGCAACACCATTTAAGAATACTATTACTGAATTTTCAGTATGTTGAATACCACCAGTATAAGTGCTAATAGCAAATGTAAGTCCTGAACCGTTTCCTACATAACTTTTCTTTTTATATTTGGCAGCTGTTACACCACCAGTTCCAGTAACAGTTAAGTCTCCGTCTATTCTTACAGAACCATTTATGTTTGCCCTGTAAGGAGATGTAGGAGCAACACCAAGACCAATCCTCGTGACACCAGAGTCATTAATAACATTGATTTGACCAGTATCCGTGATACCAAACTCATACCATGAAGCTCCGTAATAAATCCAACCAAGAGATTTGCCAGGTGACCAGTTGATGTTATAAACAATATCACCGTCACCAGGCGTATCGTATCCTGTGATATTAGCGAAACTTGGATTTCCTGAGGCATCTTCGGGTGCTAGTAATGTTTGCTTAATTACCGTACCATCTTGGTTATTGTAGGTAAATTTCTTAGCGGTTATATTATTTGTAAATGTAGATTGCCCTTGGAATGTGACAGGACCTGCAAATATAGATTCAAGTGCGTTAGATGCACCACCAATAACAGTCAGTTTATCAGTCAATACTAATTCAGAGAAAGTTTCAATAGTTGTATTCTCTTCACCAATAACATTTAATTGAGCAATATCTTCGTTAGTAACCTGACCTGTAACTGGGTTAATAATTTGGTTACCAATGAATAGGTCACCATTTGAGTTTAATCCTGAGTAGAATGAAACTCCTCCCTCTTCTTTAATTGACTGTGAGAATTTAATTTGGTTAGCATCTAGAGTTTCTACCTGAGTTTGAGGGAAGGCAGTTGAGTAGTTACCTGGACCAAAACCAAGGTATTCAAACGTATGGTTTCCTGATCTTAGGATAGAGTGTCGTCTAAATTCTACATTGATAGGTGCAACTAATCCTGAATTATCCTCTCTTATATTAATCTTACGGGTTTCTTCATCTCCTGCCCGTGCAGTCAGTTCAATGTTAGATAGACGTGCGTTAACAGAATCATAGTTAGGAGTTGTTCCTGGTTGTGTCCATCCAGTATCAGTCAGTAAGAATACTATTGCTTCTTTAGTAATCGATCTCTTAGGATCAAGTGCAGCAGTTGGTGTAGCACCATCAGTTGAGTTAACAAGACCTATAGTAACATTTGAAGCTTCAGAGACTGCAGCAGTAGGATCAGCAACTGGGTTGTCTCTATCAAATGTAGGATAAACTTCGTTAACGTTCTGTGAGAACTTTCTATCATCAAAGTTAGAAGTTGTTGGTGCGATAGATGCACATAATAGAGTTAGATAGTGTATACCATCACTAACACCTCTTTCAAACTTTTGAACTGTCTCAATATCGTAAATATAAAATGCACGTTGTAGATTATAAGTTGTAGTATCACTATTCAATGGTTGCATTACGAAACCAGAAATAGGATCTCTAGGTAGAGGATTAGTCTTATCCTTATCAATTACATAACGTACACGATAGGTTCTATCTTGTAAATCTCTTGGATCGGGGATCCTCTTTAAGAATGTAGTAGGAGTGAAACTAACTGTATTATATTGTGTATTATTTGCTAGTGCATTGTAGATAGTATTGCTAGTTGCAGAAACACTTAAATACCAACCACCAACAGCACCTGCAACACCATTAATTGTATAAGTTCCACTATCATATTGTAAAGGTGATCCAGTTGCTCCTGCAGCTAAACCAGAAACACTAGGTCCATATGGAGATATGCTTGCTGACTGAACAGTTGCGGATGATGCTCCTTGTGCTACTAAAAGACAATTAATTTTATCTGCTACAGCACTACCACCAGTTCCATCTTGTCTTGCTCCAACTGCGAAACCCTGAACTCTAGTTGTTGGAGGAGACGCTTCAACAGTATAACCATATAAGTATAGTCTTGTTCCTGGTGTTCCACCTTGTCCAGATAGAGCAGTGTTAATTACTTTAGTTCTTTGAATATCAATGTTTACCCAGTTAACAGAAGTTTCTTCACCGAAGATCACGTTCCCGTTAACAGTTCCCGTATTTGCAGCAGAGAGTGTAATTACTCTAGTATTTGTGTTGATGGATGAAATAATTGCACCACTAGCAACATTAGTTCCAGATACTGTCATACCTTGAATAAGACCATTTACTGATCCATCATTAGCAAGAGTAATTGTTAATGCACCACTAGTTCCTGTTGCAGTCGTTGAAATTGTATTGAGTGCTTTTGGAGGAATAATATGAGTTATAGCTCCTGCTTTATCTTTCGAGAATGATTTTGCTTTGAATCCTGCTGATCTAAGAGCAGTGTTACCAAAGTTAGAGTTGGAGTTGGTGATTGACATGTCACCACCGCTTAGTGCAGTGAAGTGACCTTGGTATCCAACAGCGAAAACAGAAACCGCTTGGACGAAGGAATCATTACTACATTTGATATGCTCATGCCCCCATCCTTTTCTATACTCAGCAAATCCATCTAAGTGTGCACCATCACCAGATGTTGCTACATCATAGTTACCAGTTGATGCGTTATAACGTACGAATGCTCTGTCATCTTTTTGTAGTGATAGTCCAGTAAACTGTGCCACAACCATTGATTTGAAACCAGTTGCTTTACTACCATCCGCAAACATACCATTCATACCCCACACACTTCTTAGTGATAGGTTAAATGCATATGGTGATGCTGAGTCAACAGTATCAATTTCAGTTTTAACTGTAATGTTTGAACCTACAGCGTTTCCTGAGGGGACTGATTGCATTTGGTAAGTGAAGACGTTACCCGATGCCGAAGTGACGGTGAAAGACCCGTTATAAACTCCTGCATCAAGATCGGATTGCGATCCAGTTGATCCTGTAACACCACTAACGTTGATGTTAACACCAACAGAAAATCCGTGGTCTCTGGGGTTATCAAACTCGTCAACAGTGACAGCCGTAGCTGTCTGTCCATTTCTTGTGATCTGAAGGACTCTGTATTCATCTGAGATAGGACCTACAATACGGTTTTCTTCTACCCTTGCCTGAATCTGGTCAGTTGCAGGATCTCCAGATGTATCGGGGATAGTTGCGAAAGCTTTCGACACTTTCTGATAATATATTTCTAAGTCTGTTCTTGATAATATGTTTGATACTGCAGAATAATCACCAGAAGGAACAGTTCCGTTAGTAATAAGAGTTGATAATGGGTTAAGACCATCAGCAAACTGAAAACAAGTCAATCTATGATGTGAAAACTTAGGTGCTAAGGTTTCAGTTGAATCAGGTTTGAAATATACACCTTCTTCAGCACCATCAAAGAAAGAGAATTGCCAGAAATATGTACCACCAGTTACTTTGAAGATTGCTGTTCTAGGAGGAACTTGATCTTCTGTGTTAATACCTTTTGCTGCGTAAGTAGTAGGATAAGGAACATACTTAGGTATAATCTTAGTTCTTCTAAGGTCAGTTCCAACAAGTGAACAACCTCTTGGAACAATAATACCACCCTCAACAGAGTTATATTTGTAGAGAACATTGTTAGGAGAAGTTAAATCTAGGTTTGAGTTAGCATCAATAGGTGCAACGTTTGTATATAAAACATCACCAGGTCTATTGTCTACCACATATTCAGCAGGATAGAGCATGATACTGAAAGCATCAAACTCGTCATTACTTAAACCGACTCTATATGAAAATCTTGCTACTTCTAAAAATGCTCTCTGTAAACTCTTGAACGGACGCAAAGCAGAGTTACCCCTATTATCAATGGCATCAGATGCATCGAAATCGTCTGGGTTGACATATATGATACGTCCAGTTCTGGACGTAATAATATTCTTTAGTCTAGTTAGTGACATTACCTATCCGCTTTGTTTGTATTTATTGGGAATTAAGTCCCGAATGTTCTAGGAGTGAACGCAGTTGAACTATCTTCAAACCCAATAAGGGAGAAGGAATTGTTTTGTGTAGTGCTGTTGATGATTAATCTTTCACCAGGTCCTACCACGATGGAGGTATTCTTTGCGACTGCATGATTAGCATTAGTTGCTCCATTGATAATGTAATTTTCTGCTTCAACAGCAGTAACTGCAACAGCAACACTACTTACAGTTACAGTAGATCTTGCTGCACTCGATAACTTAGGGTTATCTAAGAATGTAGCAGAACCCGCAAAGTCTGTTGAGTTAATTCCTTTAATAACGTACAGTGTAGTGCCACTGTAACTACGAACATAACCGTACGCTGCAGCAGTTTGAGCAGTAACAGTATATGTGATACTGTTCTGAACAAAGGTAGATGTAGAGTTAGTCCATGTTCCTTCTACATCATAGATATAGAATTCAGTGAATGTAGGAGTTGTAGTTGTAGTAATGTATGCATCAGATCCACCAAAACTACTATTGGCTGCAGTTCCAGTAACGGAGTTATACCAATATACAATTGCAGGTGTTGCACTAGAGAAGGCATACTGAATATATGCACCACTAGAACCAATTGTGCCATTGGTAGTTTTACCAGTAGTATATTCAGTTCCATCATCAGAGTTACCTGCTGTTCCGTCAGAACCAAACTGTCCGTTGATAGTTGTTGATAATGCAAAAACGTGACCTGTGTTAGAAGAGTCAGCGAGATTGAATCTATATGATCTATCATTAAATAATGCAAGACCATTGTTAGCAGATATCAAACGAAGATCGTAAGTTCCACCTGATGTGCTAGAGAATGCGAATTTATTAGATGCAGTTCCCACACCACCAGTTGAAATTGTTCCAGATGCACCTGCACCGTTTGAAACACTATCACCTGCAGCGAACTCGGATCCAGATCCGTTGATCGTAGAAGGACCTACATGAAGAACGGTACCGTTTACAGCAAAAACAGTTGCTGTTGTTGTATTACTTCCAGAACCTTTAGTAACTGTATTACCACTAGAGAACGTACCTGTTACACTCTCTAGTGTAATTTGTCTAATAGCAAATGTTTTTACAAATAGTTCTACATAATCAGGAATTATAACAGACTCGAATTTAAACTTTGATTCATTATCTGCACTCGTAATTTGAAGACCACCACTAAAACCTTGTGTTGAAGGGTCAAAGGCAGTATTAACTGTCATCTTATATGCAGTGATGACATCATATTCATGTAATTTATATGCACCTGAACCATCTACCACTAACTTCTGATCATAATTCTTGAGAGAAACAGAGTAGTCTGATGCTGTTCCGTCGTTAGCGACGTTGATCATCGTGCTTGCAGATTTGTCAACAGCAGCACTATAGAACAGAGTATTCGTGTTCGCTGCGGGTTTGTTTTGTGCAAGTAAACCTTGATTAGCCATTTTTAATTAAAATCCTGCGTAGAAAAATTGTTGTTGTCTTGTTCGACCAGTTAAGTTTGCTGCACTAATACCTGCACCAAATGTAACGTCATCAAATGAAACGTTTTCGGTAGATAACAGAGTTGCATCAGAATCAGGAAATCTAATAGTCCTGTTTTGTGTCATATTATCTATAGAAAGAGTAACACTACCTACAACATTTGATCCTGCACCTTTCAGAACAGGGTTTATTAATGTTTTGTTAGAGAGTTCCTCAGTAGCAGCCTCTGTGACAAGTGTATTATTTACACCTGTACTATTTAGGTTAGGAGTAGGAGGGAGTTGAACTGTTACGTTAGTAAAAGTGTTTGAGTTAGCAACTGAAAATGTAATCTTTTTCGTAGTATCCGTAGGATCTTGAAGGATTAAAGTTTCAATTGTTTTATTCTGCAATGTTTGAGTTGCATCAGTAAAAGCAAATATACCTGATAAGTCAGGAACAGTCAGAGTTCTGTTAGCACTTAATGCAGTAGTATTAAACAGTGCATAGTTTGTTGCAACTTCAGAGTCTTTTGCAAGTTTAACGTTAACAAGAGTTTTACTTAAAACTGTTTGTTCTGTCTTAGTATCTAATAGTGTAGATGCAGTTGCAGTTGGTTCAGCAGTTGTTGTTACTGTACCCGCGTCAGGAAGAAAGTATGATCTTCTAGCATTTGATGTAGTAACCCAATTTATTTGGAATATTGCTTCCTCAGTTCCATCTGTAAGAACAAGATTATCCTCATCAATAAGAATAGTTTTATTTCTCAACGTTTGTTGTGTATCATCACCAATTAGAGTTGTGCCATTACCTGATGTAATAGCAGGAAGGGTAAAAATACGAGTATTTGTTCCTGTTCCAACTCCACTTACTTCAAATCTTGCTTTAGGTCCTTGGGAATCTTCTAAAATAAAAGATCCATCATCAATAGTGAATTGTCCCGTTACCTTTACTGTTCCCGTTCCTTTCGGAGCAAAAACAATATCAGTATTGTTAGCAGTATCATCAACAGCAGTTACATACAGTGAAGTGCTACTATTACCATTATCAATTCTAGACATATACAAACCACCATCACCAAAAGCGATACCGATTTGATCGTACGCTGATTGGTAAAGACCACTGTCTCTGTCCAAATCAAAGGATAATCCTGGAGCTGCTTTAGTTCCTTGACTTACTCCTTTAAACAATTGATTTACTTTTGCCTTTCGGTTAGGAATCAACGGGTCAGATACGACTACGGGAAGAATTGCTTCACCCGACAGGTTAGCATCTGAGATTGTTTCTAACTGAGATATTTTACGGGTTCCCACAGATAATCACACTATTTGCTACTTCTTTATTTATACAGATTCCTCTGCTGCTTCCTCTTCTGTTTTGTATGCCCACTCTTCAGTGTGTCCTACAGACCACCACTTAGGTAAAGTCTCTACCGCATAGTTTTGTGTGCAGACTTTAAAGTCGGGTTTCTTGAGGTTATCATTATCGACCAAACTGTTATCAAAGAACTGACATCTGTTATTAGGTTGTGCTGCAAACTGTCCGTTATCTAATGCAATAATGTTAAATGTCTTATGCTCAGGGTCATGCTCTGAGAAATTAGTATCTAATACAGAGAAGTCAGGATGTGCAGTATCAATCGTAAACTCATACTCACCTGCATGCATCTTCTTATCTTTACCAAAGAACTGACATCTTCCTAGTATGGGTTTCTCTACAACTGTGATATTATAGTCAAAACAATCCCATAGTTCTAATACATCTAACGGTAACTGATTATCTACATCATAATCTTCTTTCCATACAAACGCACTAAGTGGCAACTTATCGAAGAGTGCTCCATAGTCAGTAAGTAATGTTTCAAAGTATAATGCTTTCGCTTGTATGCTTCTTACCGAGATCCATAGACCTGGTGTAATTTCTCCGTGACCTTTTTCGAGATCATAGAGATATTCCTTTTTTACCCATACTTTTCTTGGGGGTAGAGGATGAACCAAATATGCCATTATGAAAAATTTAAAAATTGTGAAAAAGAATACCTACCTAAACCTTGATTTTTATATTGATCTTCCATCGTAATGGGAGTCACCCCATGTCTAGTTGTGCCAGGAAAGGCAACAGCACTATTATTTTTACATTTAATTATCAACTCATAATCCTCAAAAACAAAATCACCACCTTCAAAACGTTGAGGTTCTTTCCATAACCATGTGATTATACTAATTACAGTATTATCATGGTGTGGTAGATAGTATCCGCCATCATCATAATAAGAAAGTAAAGTGGTATCACTGTCAGGTTGAAAATACTTCCATTGAAAAACATGATCACTACGACATATAAGACCAGGTTCTAATACCTTTCTAGAAACATTTAAGATATTAGAATAGTCTCTGTTTTGATAAAAATTGTCAATAAAACCACCTTTCTTTTTAGTTCTTGGTTCTCCATCGTCTGTTACAGAAGGATTAGTATTTCCATCTAATATAAATTTGTTTGATTGATAATAATCCAACTCACATTGTATTAGATGTAGTTCTTCCTCTGTATACAGATCCTCTATGAATAATACTGGAAAGGGGTTCGTACGAACGTTAATTTTCATGTGTGAGGATCGTAGTACCTTATGAGTGCTCCTGCTACCACAATAAGCACGGTAATAATGATAAATGCGGTCATGTTATTTTTGTTTTTGAAAAGGGGGCACTCTTTCTACTTAGAGATCTTTTGTACTCCCCCGTATTTCTACGGGTTTTTGTCTACAAATTGCTTACGGAACTCATCTACCTGATCTTGAATTTCATTAGGAACAGGAGCAACTTCATTTACAGGAACTAACATGACAGATCCACCGTCGGATTTAGAAATTTTCCAACAAACTCTCTGTGTATCTGTCAGATCCATAATAAAATGAAAATTTTCATTTGCTTGTTCCTGAGTAATACCAATAGGTCCAATCATACTCTTTTTCTCCTGCGTTTTTTCTTTTTAAATAACTTTTGGTAAATGGGTCTAAAAATAAACAGATCTAGTATCTCAATAAGGAATACCAATCCTAGGAATACTATTACTCCTATTAGAACTATATACTCAACGAGTTTAATCATCGTGATCGTCCCATGGATCTGTTAAATTTTCATTAGCAAAAAATCCCTTGTATACACCATATCCTGCCAACATCACAGTAACTACTGCTACTGAAATTGGAAATGTAATATCAGGATTGAGTGTATAATGTGGGATAATCATTCGGTTTCTGCAAAACAATAAGTAATGAAATCGGAGTCAACTGTGTCAACAATGTCAGAAATAGACTCAGAGAAACCTTCTGCTCCCTCTTTGTTCCATTCCCACATTATTTCTTTATCTTGTCCATCTATATCTATGAATGTAATAGATCTCTTAGATAAATTAATAAAGATTTGTTCTGTGTCAATCATTGGGTCCTTTGTTTACCCTTTTATTATAGCACTAATTTAAGAAAATGGAAAGCCCTTTTATATTAACTGCTGCAGTTGCTGTAAGATTCATTGCAGCACCCGCAGTAATATTAACAACACCAGCTAATGCTTTTAGATTACAAACACCTGCTAGAGCAGTTGCGTTCCATGCTCCTGTAGCAACTATGTTTGTATATGCTATACCATTTTGGTGTAAAGCAAATCCTGAGGGGTTTGCAACGATATGTCTAGGGATAGTCTCAGTAGGAGCATTTATTGCAGGTGTCATATAAGTTTCCATAGAACCACCTACCATTCTTGAAATACCAGTTTTAGCCTTAGGTGTTAAGGTTGCAGGAGGGAAGTTGATCATTTCATTCAAATGTGGAGTAACAATATTAACAGCGTTAGATGCATTAAGTATGAGTTCAACACCTGAGAGATTTTGATTTGAAGATGAGACCTCAAAGTCAGATCCAGTAATTTTTGTAGTAACCGCACCCATGTTAAATTCTGCACCTTCATAGGTAAATGCAGCACCTGTAATATTCATATCAACATCAGAACCAAATATTAATGAATGTTTCTTAATTCCATCTTCCTTACTTCCATCTTTCTTTACTTGTTTAGGTGCACCTTGAGCATTCAACATTAATGATCCACCAACAGATATATGAAAATCACCAGTAACATCTAAATGATAGTCACCTTCAATATTTGTAACTTGATTACCATCAATTGCTTTACATTCATCACCATGACATTCTTCTGTATGATTACCAACGTATGTTATATGATCTGCAAGTAAAACATCGTCTTTCTTTCCAGACTGCTGTTTTCTATATGCTGCTAACTTCTCCTCCAACTCATCCTCAGATATCTCTGGTTTTTGTTCACGCAATGCTTTCTTATATGTGTATTCAGCATATGCTCTCTGACTCACTTTGACTGATGTATATGTTGTTCCGTTCTCTCTACGAGTAATAGTTGCCGTACGACCAGGTGTGCCAATGTATAATTCCGATGCACCATTTACCCAATTTTTAGCAGCAGACAGATATGGATCTGCCTTTGAAATAATATTATCAAGTAATCCACCACCTTTATCATTATCACCACAATCACCATGACTGTTTCCTTTAATGGCATTAATAGCTGCAAGTTCCTCAGGTGTACAATGTGTTACACCGAATAAAGGATACCAACCAACAGTATCTTTAGCACCAGTAAGTTCACGATTACAGTTACTTCCTGCAAACTTAAGGAATAATGCCATCAATCCAGATAGATTGCTTATTCCATTCTTAAAAAAACTTTGAAGATCATTAAAAATTTGTGTTCCACTTTCCCATGTTTTAATAAGTTCTTGTGCTTTTTCGATCCCTGAGACAATAGATTTTACATCATTTACGATTCCAAGTGCTTTACTAAGAACAGATTGAACTGAGCAAACAATATCATCAATCACTTTCTGAACACTTTGTAAAACCATAGATGCTTGATCAATTACACCATCAAGAAATGAATTAAGAGTGTTGAGAAGACTATCGATAGGGGATTGAATTAAACTTAGTAAATCTTTATCAACAATACAAAGAGAACTCAAAATCATTTGCACTGCTTTAGTAATAGCAGCAAAACTCACAAATGGAATTCCAGTTGCACCAGCTAAAAGAGTTATAACATTTAATTGTTCTGCAAGGTTTGCCAATGATTGTCTTATTGCACCAACAACCTGAGTGAATATAGCACTCAGAAAGTTTTGCACCTTAGCAGTTAATTCTTGTGCAGTTACAATCTTACCCGTCAACATGTCAAGGAAGTCCCCGTCTTCATTTTTGACAAGAGTTGCTGCACTATCAGCAACGTCTTCAATTAAATATGCAAGTTTATATTCTAAACTTCTCCAAGGACCACCAACACCATTAGCAGCAGGAATTGGTTTAACGGGATCTCTAGGTTTTACTGCGTTAAAAGAACTACCTCCAAGACCTACAGCAGTTCCAATATTAGCAGGAGAACCAGGACCTCCAACTGTTCCTGTTTCCATGCCAGGCATTACAACAGTGTTATTTTCACTCTGTCTTAAAAAACCTTCTTCTTTGGTTCCTGCCATTGTAGAGTTTGGTTTTGCAGGATGTAATGCAGAAGCGTTGACACTAAGACCAGGCTCCATTGCTTCACCTGTAAAAGCAAACTGTTGTTTTATTTTTGTATCGTTTGATTTTTGAACACGAAGAACTCCCATGACAATAGGCATCTGTGCCTGATCGCCATCCATAAAGAATCCCATGACAATTGCACCAGGTTGAAGTTGTCCAGAACTCTCACCTTGTCCGTCGTTACCTGCCTGAGAAGTGTGTTGCAAACATGTTGCCCAAGGTAGACTTTCTGTAGGGAGTGCTGAAGTTGTTCCACCTCGTACGTTAGTATAATATCCAAGCACACGAACTTTGACCCTACCAAGTTCCATAGGATCTTCATTGTCTTCTACTTCACCAACCCACCAGAAAAAACCGTCTTTTCCTACAAAATTGACCGTAGGTTCATTTATAATACCATCAATGGTCTGCATATTTCTGAGATTGCTACAAGTTTATTTAGGGTCGATCCAACGGGTAAATTTATAAATTCCCTCACTACCCCATACCATGTTACCTTTATCATCATATCCTTGATCCATACTATGAAGTTTATCTCCGTAAAGACTGATCTCAGATATAATTTTATATCCTTTGGCACCAGTGCATTTATCACCGACTAGATGTCCATGCCATGCTTCACCATCGAATGTAAATATCATATCACAATTCTCTGATCTTGTCCAGTCTAAGTTATAGTTTTGAAAAATTACTTCGTCTTCTGATATTATATCGATCTTATGATATCTTTCTCTATATGGTTTATTAGCACCATCTCTTCTATAAAAATTCTTTGAATGATAACCACCCTCCACCTTTTCCCATACAGTTTCAACAGTAGAGAAATGGTGAGGAGCAGATTGTGCTTGATATCTATTTGTCCAGTATCCTAAAAGATACTCATCAATCGTCATACACCAAGCATTCTGGTTCTTCTGGATTTTGGTCGCACCATAGTTCAAGTGCATTAGGATCATGATGATCTCCTGCTTCGATCTCTGCCTTATGATGTTCTGCGTAATCCACTAAATCATGTAGTTCGACTTTAGCATGTCTGCGTGCTGCAGGATTTGCCATTGGGTCATCAATGATGTCTTGATCTTTTTTAATGTGGTCTTCTATACTTTTCATTATTGTACCTCGTTGATACAGAATTATTTATAATACTATTTTATAAAAAACTAGTGATATTGTCAACTATGCGATGTTATTTTGTGAGAGATTCGGTATATCTGAGTCTTTCATCAAAGCAAGTTCTGTTTCAAATTTAAAACCTACTGATTTATGTGCAACTGCAGCAATTAACCATTTACCACTGTATTTGGCATCTCTTTTAGGAGTGTCACCAGATTTATAAGTTGTTGGTATATTAATATTCACACCTGCACCTGCATATAAATCAAGATTACCAGGTATTTTTATAGTCATCTGACATTGTTTCAATGATTCTATACGCATCCATTGATATGCTTGCAATTCAACTAATTGCTCATAATTTCTTTGAGGATTATTTTTAAATTTTGGATCAAAAATTTGATTAGGAATCATTGAGTATCTAACCCTCTTAGGATAGTTAGCCCAGTTTTTAGATATATTATCCATTTTTGTCTGTGGATTGACAGAGTTACCACCATTTAAGTGTGCCATTCTCTTCCATATATCTGAATATGAATAACGATAAGCGTCTGCAGATAAGTCTGTGCTAGTTCCCATTTTAGATCTAGTAATGAATACAGGATCGAAACCAACACTAAATCCTGACCAAGAACCATGTCTTAAACCCATCAAGAAGTTTTTCTCCTCAGGAAATGCAATACGATCAATATTAAATTGATCATTTTCTTCATTACCCATTCTCTTTGGAACGTAATCATAAGTGTATAGTTTTTTATTCCCAGTCGATACATTTGTATCCTTGTCACTTTGATCAACAATATCTTCAATCATAGAGTCAATTGATTTAAAATTAAATCCTAGTGCATTTTCAAAGAAGGCAAATCCATTCTGCATAACACCCTTCTTACTAGATTTACGAATACTTCTCTGAGACATCCAATAAATTAAATCAAATACTCTCCAATTTGGAGATATGAATGACTGTTTATTAATAGTATTTTCAATAAAAAGTTTCTTTTGACTTTTTATAAATTCTTTCCCTAATAGTTTTTTTACAATAGCACCTGCATCGGTTTCATTTTTAAAAACAACTTCAGAATTACCAAATATATTTGTTGTCTCGTTGATCATATATTCATCAGAAACACAATTAATCAAGTAAGTTTCATTAGTTTGTCTAGTTCTGACTCTTGATTGAATTTGATATGATCTAAAATAGTAATTTCTATCTTTAATAGAGGTTCTAACTTCAATAAAGAATAATTCAGATCCCGTTAAAGATCCTAATATTCCTCCCGCATCTTCTAAAACAAGACGACACTCCATACAGGGATTTGCAATACTCTCATAAATTTCAAATCCTCTTAGAAATGAATCTAAGTTGTATTGTCCATCAGAAGTCTCTACTCTCTTTCCGTTTTTATAGATAGACAAACTTACTTCAAGTTGACCTGCCTGTTCTCTAAATAACGTTCCGTCTTTAGTATTGTTCTTACTCATGAGAAAATACCTCTCAAAGGATTATTAAATGAATTTAATACAGCAACAGCAGTTCGTAATACAGTTCCTGTTGATCCACCAACACTAGAAAACGTACCTCCACCTTGTTGAGCACCTAATAAACTCCTAATCGCAGACTCAGCAGTTTGAATAAATTCACGGTTAGAACCATTTTGAGCTTCAACAGCTGATAATGCCATCTGCACAATCTCAGAAGTTTTTGCATTAATCTCTCTTCTTGCTTGATTTCTTTGTTCAGTTACTTTACGAACTTTTTGTTGTTCAGTATTATTCTGTGCATACATTGATGTATTCTGTTGTCTAAATGGATTTGCTTGATATCCTCCAAATTGATCACCACTTCCCATATCAAATAATCCTCCAAAATTAGAATTCAAAGTATTTTTATTGAAGAGACCACCAACATCTTTTTGTTTTTCAAATAATCCAGACATATTACCTGCTGAAGCAAGTAAAGTTCTCCCACTATTTTCCTTTTTCATATTCATATATGAGAAAGGAACAGTTCCTGCTTTTCCTAATACAGGAGTCTTACCCGAACCTCTACCTTGAAAATCGTAATGACCACTAGATGCATTATGATTATATCCATAATCCCAACCAAATCTAGAAGCGTTATTTTTCATCCATTTATGTGAAGAACCAGAAATAGAAAGACCTTCTCCGTATAGATGAGTAGAATTTTCATGACCATCAACGGTCTTATTCATCGCTGCTGATCTACCACTACTTGAAACGTCAGCTCCTTTTACCAATCCTTGTGATGCTACCATCATTTTTGCAAATGCTTGGGCAGCAGGTTGAGAGAATACTAAAGGACGATTACTAGCATCAGTGACTCCTTCAATACCCCATCCAGAACCAGTATCTGCATGTGAAGTTGGAACAACGTTATATGATTTTGTTTTATTATCGGTTTTCATACCATCACGTTTATTTTCACTTACAAAATTCATACTATCTAATGTTGCAGCTGCAACAGCAGATCCTCCAAATAAACTTGATAATCCAAATGACCAATCAAATCCCTTTCTAGTATTCATAGTTGATTTTGGAACGATCAAACCTGCATCTAATAAGTATTGACCAACCTCATTTGATAAACCTTTATTTTTTATCAAATTGGTAATAGTTGGTCCTCTACGTCCTACTTGATCATACCACATACTATCTTTTAATTCATTACCAGCAGTTTCATAATTTCCTTTACCGTACGCTGTCATAAATTTAGGGAATCCTTCATGCCAACCTGGACCCATGTTATAGGTTAGATCAATCAATCCCGCTTTTTGCATAGGACTAGATTCACCAAATCCAGGTATTCCCATAGCAGCATGTTTATGAAGTTTATAATCTTCATTGAATAGTTTATTAGCGAGTGCTCTACTAATAGTTTGAGGAAACTTATCGGTAGGTTTAATTAAGTGACCATAACCAATAGACATTCCGCCTTGATCAGGATACGCTTTTGGACTAAATCCCTCATGAATTTTAATCATTCTTCTAGCAAATTCATCATAACTTCCACCTTTATCAAAAAATCCTAAATTTCTTGCTTCCGACATCCTATGGGATGTTAAATCAGGATTATTTTTAGTTGCAGGAGTATCAAAGGGAACAATAAATGCATCACTGCCTTTTCGAGCAACATACTCAGTTCCATGTCCAATAAAATCAGCTTTATTACCATCTAGTGATACAGGATACCCTGATTGAGGACCAGAAATCCAACCACCTTTTGCAAAACCTTCTAAGAAACCTCCTCGCATGAATGATTTGAAATCAAAATCGCCAGGTATAGCAGTAGGATTACCGAAATTTGGATTATATCTAGAATTACCACCACCTACGTCTTCCATTCCTGTCTGAATTATTTCAGAAATCTTACCAGGATCTACTCCTTCCTCTTCTAATTTTTTAATTTGAGTATCTATTCTTTCTTCATCTGCTTTCTGTAATTTTTTTCCTACAAGTTCGTAAGATACAAAACTAATAGCACCAATTGCTAGTGCAGCTGCAACTAGAGGGTGTGCTTTTAATGCTAGTGCTGCAGTTTTAAGACCAGTGGCGAAATATACTAAAACATTCTTAAGCGCAAGAACAGTTGCTACAGGTTTTGTAAGTATACTAATTCCTAGGAATGCAGTTCCTAGTCCCATGAGTGCTCTGGTGAAACCACCTATTCTTTCCATCCATGTAGCATCTTCCTTTAAAAGATCATACAGTCCTTCTATAGTATTGACAAACGAAAACTTAGCGACATCAGCAATAAATTTGAATACTTTAGCAAGAACTTTTAATCCAGAAACGACTTTATCTTGATTTTCTGGATTACTTAACCATTTTAGTGCAGGAAGAACTAGGAAAAATTTTAGTAGAGAACTTGCTAACCCTAGAATACTTTCCCAGAAACCTTTTATTTTTCCTTTAAATAAACTATCAAATGCCTTAAATGGAGCAGGTTTTTTTCGTTTTGTATAGTTTGGAACAAATGATGCTTTCTTCAATCTTTCTTCATCTATCTTCAACAACTTCATCTGTACGTCTTTTATAGACACTACAGTGCTACCAATAGAGTTAACAACTCTACCCATACTATTAATTGCTCTTGTATTTTGTTTTATAACACTCGTTAATTCTTTATTTGCACCTCTTGCATTTGATCTAACAGTAGAAGTGGTGCTCGCTCCCGCATTAGGGTCAACGAACTTATAAAAATCAATTTTAGCACCTTTTTTTACTGTTGCCATTATCTATTAGATGTAGAGGAAGGAGCGACTATATAGGTATCACCGCTATTTATCGGCACAGGAGTAGGTGCTGCAACAATCTTCTCCACGATCAAAGGAACAGGTAAAAACTCAATGGCAGTCTGCATTGCATACTCTGCATTAAATTTGTTATTCTGTAATAATTGTTTTCCTTTATCAAGAACTCCTAAGACTCTAGGATCAACACCCATTTCTGCAGCGAGTTCTGGTAATCCTTCAATATAATTACCAGATTGAGCACCACTCATAATTGCTTGATATACACCTTTCATACCAACTCTATCAGCAACACCACTTAAAGCACCTAACGCACTAAAACCCTCACCTGGTTTACCTAGGATTGATTCCATACCAGGAATTGCTAAGATATTTGGAACTTTACTTGCTAAACCCCCAAGACCAGGAACTGCTCCAAGAATACCTGATAATTTATTTTCTTCTAACCATTTACCAAATCCTTCTATATTACCTGAGAGACCAGGCATCATACCAACAACAGTTCCAATAGCACCACCAACATTACCACCATAAAGTTGCATACCAATCTTACCAATATTACTATTTCTTACTCTGTCAAACATATTAGTCACAGTTGAACTAATGTTTTTGAATGCACCCATAGCACCAGTATACATACCAGAAAGACCTTGACCAAACTTACTCATACGCAAGTTCATTAACCAATTTGGAGTATTGACTACAGATTTAGCAGTAGAACCGATAGCAGAAAAATTACTAATACCACCAAGTGCACTCATTGCAGCACCCATGATATCTCCAGAACTGAGTGCGTTTACTGCATTAATAGCAGGTACGATAATATTTGCACCAGGAATAAATGATGCAACTGTAGAAACGATTGGGTTTGCAGCAACTGAGGATACAGTATTCCATACAGTTTTACCTACATCAACAACAGTATTAACTACACTTTTAACTACATTCGTAACAGGTCTGAATATACTCCTGAAAAAACCTCCCAATCCAAATGAAGGTAACTTTCCACCTCTATCAAGACCTAAGAATCCCCAACCAAATAAACCTTTTTTCTTAGGAGGTTCATCTTTCTTATAATTTATTTTGGGTAGTTCTTTAGGTGTTTCAGTAAGTTTCTTTGAATAATCAAGTGCTTTTGTTAATTTTTCAACTTTAGGTTTTGAAGGACCTACAAAAATATTACCATAACCTAATGTCAGTGCATTTTGCCACCAAGGTAAACTTTTTTTACTATTCTCCTTAGCTAACTCTTCTTCGTAGTATTTGACTGTGTTCTCACTACCATCATTCAAGAATCTTTCTTGAACCTTCTCCTGCATCTTCTTATCAGCAGCCCTCTCCATCGGATCGAAGATAAGCGTATCAGTAATTTTATTAATACTCCACTCTGCAGCCATAGTAGCAGGTAGAGCAAGAAGACCAGGACCAGGTTTTAGATTTTTAAGACTTTTAACTATTCCTGAACTCTGTTTAACAGTGTTACCAGTAATAGTAGGTTTCTTCTTAAACATATTAGTTAAGAAATTTCCTTTTGGTGCTGATGAAGTAACAGTAGGTTTTCTCTTAAAAATATTTCCAATATCATCCAGAAGTGATTTTCCTGTATTTTTAAGTCCAGTTATAGTTTTCTTAGGTTTAAACTTGTTAATAGCATCCCTAATTCCTTTCAAAGGACCTGTTGATGAACCTCCACTTGTAGTAACTTTAGGTTTAAATTTATTTCTTGGTTTGATGTTCGGTTTATTAGGAGGTTTAGGACCTTTAACCTTATTGCCAGTAATGATATTCAACATATTGAGAATATCAGTAATGAGACTAAATGGGTTCATCAGATACTTAAGTCCGATGATACCTGTCACTAACTTGCCAAGACCTTCTATTCTACCAACTAAACTTGCATCTTTACCAAATAATTGACCTATTCCGTCTATAAGATTATCTTTTATAATAAATTTTGCAAAATCATATAACTTTCTGAAAACAAAATCCGTCTTCATTAAAAAAGTTTCTAATTTTATTAAATTTGACTCATCTGCAGTCCACTCTAAGAAATTCTTCATAATTCCTAGAGCAAATATCTTAGTTGCCAAAGATACGAAAGGTGCTAAAAGAGGACCAACCCACCCAAACATTTTAGCAAATGAATTTTGGAGTTTTTTGTCTGGTTTAAATTTTTTTGCTTCTTTTGATTTCTTGTTAAAGTAATTTGACAGTCCCTTTTCAGTTAACTCTTCAGATTCTGCATCTCTTTCTCTTTGTTTCTGTTTTCTCTCCGCATTTAATGTTTTCTGTTCTAATCCTAAACGTAAGTTAGTAATTTTATCTAAATCAACAACTGTATTTCCAACGCCCTCTAAAGTCTTACCAAATCTATTTTGAGCAAGGATAGTTTGTCTTGCAGCAACAATCGATGGAGTTTTGACAGATGCCACTCCAGGATTAATAAACTTGTAGACTTGTATCTTAGCCACCTTGTGCTTTTTGCTCCTTCATACGTTTTTCTTCTTCTTTTAAGAAACTGATTAGAAGATTAAAATAGATTTCCTTTTCCCATGGCATGAGATTATCAATATATTCAAGATTCCACTTATGATGGTGAATTAAAGCAAAATTGCTTTCATAATATGTCTTCAAGTCCATGTGCATGAGGGCTATCCGAAAAAACTAGCTAACCCCTCTAGAACTATATCACTCTCAACATTTGTGTTAGGATTCGTAACCTTAACTGTATGAGTCAGTTTCGGCATGGTTTCAAAGAAATCTTGAATCATTGTGAACTGTTTAGTGTCCATAGATTCAAAAAAGTCTTGTATCTCCTTTTTAGGTACGTCTTGACAGTCATATACCTGCTCTGGATCAGAAATTGTTTTTATACAACTTCCTGCCATTTCAAATACTTGATCAACACCTACATTGTCTTCATCTCCAACAAAGTTCATAGCAACGAAAGTATCTAAACTCGGATACCCCATAGTAATTGTAACCTCATTTGAGATTTTAAGATCGGTCTTATGTCCTCTAGTTTTTTTAACTTTGATTTCATCAAGAGGGATACTTACCTCAACTGTAGTTTCATTATCATCAGGGCAAGTCAAAGAGACTTTAACACTTTCACCAACAGATTTTGTTCTAATCTGTAAGAAAAGGAATTCAATATCAAAAGTTGCTAACTTATCAAGATCTTTAATATCAGTGCAAGCACTAATAATTTCCTTAATTGCATCAATCAGTTGACTTTGTTCGCCAGTTTGAGTTGCGAGAAGTAATAGTTTCTCTTCTTTAACGAGGAATGGTCTGTAATTCACCGTTCTACCATCTGACGGTAGTTTCATTTTGTACTTTGGTACGTTTAACTTAGGTAATGCCATAGATTTCAATTCAGTGTAGTTATTTAGTCAAAAACCCTAGGGGTCAAATTTTTGGCGGGGATTTTTTTACCCCTTTCTGGGAATTAAAAGTTGATTTTCGTTTTAGAAGACTGCGCTATTATATCTATCAAGTTGAGGGATACTATTAGTAAATGGTCCATCAGGATATTGATAGGAACCAGGATCGTTAAAGTCATCGGCAACTGTAAGGCGATAACGTTCATATAATAACCCGATTGTTAGTGTCATTGCTCTAGCTGAGTCATTATTTAATTGAATTGATCCAATATTGAATGGAAATACATTTCTCATCTCCCATACTGCAGTAACTCTATACTTTTTAGCAATAAAATATGGATCTCCACTGTCATTTAGTGCTTTTATCATTTTCTCATCTTGATATACGTTATCTCCCTGACCTCTCTCCCATTTGTATACTCTGAGTGATGGGCAAACATAATCATCGTAAAACTCTACATATTGATTTGAATCAGCAGAAATTCTCATTGTCCACTCCTCAAAAAATGCTCTAGTATATTGTGAACGTGGCATAATAAAAGATATATTCATCTGACTGTACGCTGTTCCAGTTGCATACTTAATTGCTGATCCCACACTTAAGAATGAACCTGAAGTCATCTGTTTACTTGGAAGGTTCACAGAATTGGCATAATAATTTAAAACAGTGCGAAGTTGAGCTCCATCTGGATTTAAATTCTTAGTTGAACTCCCTCCCACTGAAGGTCCTAGGTTACTTTGTAACAACCTAGGTGCAGCAAAATGAACCGAGAACAGGTTAGTATAACTCGGATGATTTTCTTCTTTCTTTGAGAATGCTAAAAACTCTTGATAAGAAGGATACTGTGCTTGTTCTGTGTTAATGTTTGCCATTATACTTTAAGTTCTTTTTCAGTAATCAACATAAATTCCCAGTTTTGATCTTTACAAAATTCAGATGCGGCTTTCCATTTTGCCTGATTGACACTCCAAGTCACAACTTCATTAATATAACGTTTTGTCATTCGTTTCTGAGTTTTAGGTTCCTTTGTCTGTTTTAATGGTTTTACTTCAACCAAATACCTTCTGCCTTCTATCTTTACATAGAAATCTGGGAAGTATCTGTGTCTTTTACCATCAACAGGAGAAATATAGGGAATAATAATCTCTTCACTGCCCCACTCTTGCACCGTACGAGTTGCATCGCACCATTTCATAAATTTATACTCCCAAGATGATCTATAAATAACATTATTGGGGTCACCTTTATACTTTCTTGGAAAGCTTGGTCGATATTTTCCTTGATACCTCATAAATAGATAGAGACCATGTTAGTATTTAGGCAAAAACTTGGCAACAACCTTTCTCGATAACAACAAATACGGAAAAACTACGCTTAGATATCCATTACAACCTCCTGTAATGGATCAAGATTTTAATGGAGACTCAGTAGATGGTTTAACTGGTAAAACAGATTACTTAAGAGTTCGTAGATGTAAGACAGTATATAATGACGGAGGTAAAGATTATTATGGAGGAAATAATTTCCCTAGAAACTCAGGACAAACAAGTCACCACAAATCAATGTGCTACCTTGCCATTCCTGGTGGAATCAATGCTCAATATCAACCAGTTTACAATCAAACAAACTTAGGTATTGGTGGTGCTGCAGCGATCAGTGCAATGAATAATGACTCTTTTGAAGGTGTAGCACAGACCATTCAAGATGCTGCGAAAGCTGTTTTACCAGAGTTTGCTGCTAGTGCAATTACTCAAGGTGCTAATGCTATATCTGGATTTCTAGGTGTGGGTGGTAACTTAAGCACTAATGCTTTAGTAGGTTTAACGAGTGGAAGAGTATTCAACCCATACATTGAGCAGTTATTTCAACAGATGAACTTTAGGAATCATTCCTTTAGTTTTAAAATGTTTGCAAGAAATTATAAAGAAGCGCAAGAGATTAAAAAAATAATTACATATTTAAAAGTTGGTCTTCATCCTACAATTGCAACTGATCAATCATTAGAAATAGGAGGAAAAAGTATAACAGGTACGACAAAAGGAACGGAGGAGACTGAGGAGGAGAAAGATTTAGAAACAACTATAACTGGTACTTCAGCAACTCTTTCTAATCAAAGATTCTTTGGTATCCCTGATCAATATGAACTAGCATTTATGAGAATGAGACCAAGGTCAGGTGAATTTGATAGTGCTACATCATACGCTGGTCCTACAGCAACTCAAAATGTAGATCAAAGTTTAGCTCTACATTATAAAATGGATAAATGTGTTTGTTCAGGTTTTTCTGTTAACTATACACCAGACAATCAGTATACTTCAATGAAAAGAATTGATGGAACTATGATTCAGGTTCCTGCTGTTGTTATGCAGATACAATTTACTGAGATTCGTCTCCTCAACCAAGCAGACATAATAAACGGATACTAATGGCTTATTTTAATTTTCTACCAAATGTATATGTTGGCGAAGGTGTCAAAGATGATGAACCTTTTAAATATCGTTTGGCAAAAAATATATCTCGTAGAATCAAAGTAAGAGAAGATTTAGAAGAGTATGTAACATTTTTTGAATCATATTCATTAAGAGATGGTGAAACTCCTGCGATGGTTGCTGAAGCAGCATTAGGAGATCCATTTTTAGATTGGGTTGTGCTGTTGACTAACAATATTACTGATTTCTATTCTCAGTGGCCAATGAATGAATCGGATTTGCAAACTATGGTAGTTGATAAGTATGGTAACGCAGAAGCACCTCATCACTATGAGACAAAAGAAGTTTTATACAACGGAGTAGTCTTTATAAAAGAAGGGATTGAAGTAAACTCAACATTTAGAGCAGTCATGCCTGATGGGACGACAAAGGGTGAAAGTGATTCACTATATGCAGTATCAAATTATGAACATGAACAGTATCTAAATGAATTAAAAAGATTAATTAAGATTCCTACTACAGGTATTGTAGATAGAATGGTTCAAGAGTTTGAAACTCTCGTTGCGTACGCTCCTCATGCAGAATTAGATGAAGTTAATAATAAGAAATCTCCTCTCAGTATCGCTTCAAGATTCTTTGATGCTGTAGGTTATACTAGTGCGAGTGCAGTTGCATCCTCAGCAACTAGCACTGCGGTATCATCATATGATAACGGACCTTCATCCACCTCTGCGACTGCGGGTGTAGTTACATCTACAACATCAGCAACAACTACTACTACCAACGTAGGCGATGTCAGTAACCAACAAGCATACTCATCAACCAGTTCAACCAGTTCGACCAGTTCGAGTTCCAGTAGTAGTTCTTCTTCTAGTTCCTCCTCTAGTTCTAGTTCAAGTTCTAGCAGTTCTTCTGGATCTGGATATGGTGGCTACTAAAATATTTCCTTCAATACCCACTCATTAGATAAAATAGGATCACCTAAAAGATCTAGTTGTATACCATCTGCGTCTACAATTAGATCTTCTTTTTCTTTGCGACTATGCAACCAGTAATATGTGCCATCCTCTCTCTTATAAAAGTAACTGGTGTTGTGTGAGTCAAGACAAAATACAGCAACTAAATTAGATTCTTTCATAAAAATCACTTAGTGCATCATCAATAGCATCCGTAGGATGTGTGGCATTTTTTTCTATCTGTTCTCTTCTTTGATTTCTGATAAACATACCTTGTATTGCTGTCCAGTGATGAAAGTTAGAAACATCAAGGTCACCTTTCAACTCCTCTTTTGGTAAGAACTCTTTATCAAATGGTGGACAATAAGTTTCTCCCCCATCCAGACGAGGACTACAAGCTTGTGCAGCAGCACACCATGCTACAGAAGCAAGAATCATAGTGGTATAAATTTTATTCATCTTTTTTTAAGACCACAACTGGTGCAATGACTCGATGGAACTCTCTAAAGTATTCCATTCTATCCTTAGCATACTCTCTTTCTTTTGGTTCTTTCTTCTTCATAGTCCTTGCCAGAAAGTATCTACAGGTGTTTGCATATTTCTTGATGCAAGATACAATCCGATATTACACATAAACCAAAGAAGATTAACTACCCATGCTTGTCGCCAACAATACTTTCTGTTGGTCTGTACGATATACATATTTCTCTCATTCATTGATGCATCAACAGACAAAGGTCTGTTCTTCAACCACTGTTCAAAAATAAGAGCGACTACGAATCCAATTGCATAGATATAAAATGCAAAATTAAGAAACGAAGAGGCGGTAAGTAAAAAGGGAATCATAATTAAAAAGAAGGTTCTAAATCACATATCTCATCATAACATATAGAGTATGTTATGTCACCTTTCCAATAGGAAGTATATAATTTATCCCATATTAAAGTAAATTCCTCTAAATCTAAATTTTTAAAAAGAACTTTCTCTTGAAAGTAAATGTGATAAGTTTGGGTCATTCTCCTACTGTATGGATAACAGGAACAACGTTCCTTAGTATATTATATAGATCTCTACACTCTGCTGTGGACACTGGATAGAACTCAGCACTAGGATCAAACCCATCGTACCTTGTTGCTTGATTTATTACTATTGATCCTTTCTCACCTGACACTGACCTATGAAATGTATTGCGTGGTATAACTAACGCACCACTGTGTCTGTTGAGGTGTACTATATGCTATTGACTCTTCCAGTCTCTGTTGACTAACTCAAACGTTCTCTCTCCCTG